>RCUN01000013.1_pt1 | contig 264510 bp, 241 predicted proteins | sample 2166181 | NCBI WGS metagenome assembly RCUN01 (sample SAMN09932603, study PRJNA488358) | compost metagenome | feature: garden; material: soil; isolation source: compost soil in crotononitrile-enriched culture | place: Germany: Experimental Botanical Garden Goettingen | collected 2016-01-27 | reverse complement strand
AACATCTGTTTTTACTCCAATGCATCCAAATTCTTTCAATAGATGCATAGTACGTTAAAACACAAAATAGGTAAAACAGTATGTTTTTATAGATTTGATCGGTTTTTTAGATTTAATTATTATTCACTTCAATCAAAAAAAGCCAACCTGAACTCATCCAGCGCAGGTCGGCAAACTGGTTAAACTAGAGTAACACCACGCCAAATACAGCGCCTGCAATCAGGACATGTAAGGGATGAACCTTTTTAATTAAAGATAATAAAGTTGCAATGACTACCATAATGACAAGTAAAGTATTTATTGCAGCCGCCTCAGAAATAATCCACGCACTGGCAAGCACAGTTCCCACAGTGACGGGTTGTAAAGCAAGCTGTAAAACACGGCGCCATTTCTTATCTTTAAATTTTGACCAACCTCTCATTACAAATACAGTAATAATAGATGAAGGTAGAAATTTGGCGGTTGATGTCACAAGTAAACCCGATAGACCTGCTACATGCCAACCAACGAGCGGTACAATCATCATGTTTGGACCAGGGGCAGCTTGGGCTATTGCGAATAAGGCACTAAATTCTTGTGCCGTCATCCAGTGATGAATATCGACCACTTGACGTTGCATTTCAGGCAAAATTGTATTGCCGCCACCAAAAGCAATAAGTGATAACTGAGTAAAAATGATGGCTAAAGTAAGTAGAACTGCGCCCATTACACACGTCTCCAAATAACAGCTGAATAAAATGACAACAAAACCAGCATGGTCAAAAGCAAGGAGATTTTCAGAAAAGCGATGCTGACAATTGCCACTACAACTACACAAATAGCTAATGGATTACGTAATAAAGGCTTGAGCATTTTCAACCCTGTTGCAACCAGTAGCCCAGCAGCAGCTGCTGCTAGTCCTTCAAAAAGATGCTTGACCATGAGGTTGTCTTGGAACTGCTCATAGACATAATGTAAAAGTACAACAATTACCGTCGGTGCAAAGATTAAGCCAATCAGTGAGCTTACTGCACCGCGAATGCCACGAAACTCCATGCCAATCGCAACAGATAAATTAATAATATTGCCACCCGGTAAAAATTGACACAGACCAAGTAACTCAGTGAATTTTTCAGGACTTAGCCACTGTCTCTGCTCTACAACGACTTTTCGTGCTAAAGGCAACACGCCGCCAAACCCAATTAAACCTAATGTTAAAAAACCTAAAAATAGTTCTGTGCAGCTCGGTACACTCTCCTTCTGCACGGCAATCTCAACATGGTTCATTTTCGTTACTTTTCACTTTATCTGACCAAGATAGAATGATACTTTTATGACATATCTACAAATGCTTTTATTTTCTTTAACCATACCCTAAAGGTATTTCTATGCTAGATTTGCACAAGCTTCATGCCTTTGTTGTGGTTGTTGAAGAAAGAAACATTACCCACGCGGCAAACCGATTATTTATTCAACAGCCACCTTTAACGCGTTTACTCAAAAAACTGGAAGAAGAACTCGGGACACAATTACTTGTTCGTCAACCACGTGGGATTGAACCGACTGAAGCAGGTTTAGCATTATTTAAAGAAGCACAAATTTTATTAGAGCATGCCAAACATATTCCTAAATTAGTTCAAGATGTCAGCCAAGGTAAAACAGGACAACTCAATATTGGTTTTACAAGTTCTGCAGGATTACATCCACTGATTTCATTAGTATTGCGCTCCTATCGGGAAATATATCCAGGGGTACAAACCAAACTTGAAGAAGCAGGCAGCCAAAAGCAATTAGATCGGTTAATCTCGGAAAAACTTGATATCGCCTTTTTAAGAGCCCCGATTAGTCGTGATATTGGGTTAAAACATCTTCATATATTAGATGAGCCAATGATGGTGGCACTGCCTATAGGACATCCACTTACACAAAAAGAAAAAATTAGTGCAAGTGACTTATCAGATGAAAATTTTGTTTTATACCGTCGCTCTTCAGGACAAGGTTTATATGACAATATTTTATATAGTTGTTATCAAGCGGGTTTTAGCCCACGTATTATTCAGGAAGCACCTCGACCTACAGCAACATTAAATTTAGTCGCTGCTGGAATTGGTATAACTATTGTACCAGCCTCAATGCATAATTTCTGGAACCATGAAATTGTTTATCGCGAATTTGATAGTTCAATAAAACTTAATGCTCCTCTTTACTTAATTACAAGAGAAAATGAAAACTCAGCCAAAGTGGCAAATTTTATTGACCTTTTACAGACATTATTACCTACTATCTAAATTCGCATTAAATATCAATAAAAAAGTGCTCTAATGTGAGCACTTTTTTATTGTGATCAATCTACTATTTTTGATTGACTCGTTTAGATAATTCTTCTGCCGATTCTTTACGTTCCGAATAGCGATCTGTCAGATATTGTTTTTGTCCACGTGTTAATAAAGTGAACTTATACAACTCCTCCATTACATCGACAATTCGGTCATAGTAAGAGGATGGTTTCATACTTCCATCTTCTTCAAATTCTAAAAAAGCTTTAGCAACTGAAGACTGATTTGGGATGGTAATCATACGCATCCAGCGCCCTAAAATGCGCATTTGATTCACAGCATTGAAAGATTGAGAACCTCCACTAACCTGCATAACGGCTAAGGTTTTACCTTGTGTTGCACGAATTGCTCCGCCAGCTAAAGGAATCCAATCAATCTGAGCTTTTAAAATCGAACTCATTGCACCATGACGTTCTGGTGAACACCACACCATCCCTTCTGCCCAAGCCAGAAGCTCATGTAATTCTTGAACTTTTGGATGATCTGTTTCTGCATCCTCTGGTAAAGGTAAACCTTTAGGATGAAAGATTTTGACCTCGGCGCCTAAATATTCAAGAATTCGTCCAGCCGTCAACACCGCAAAACGGCTATAAGAACGCTCACGATTAGAACCATATAACAATAAAATGCGTGGTGGATGTTCAAGTTGCTGTGCTTGCACTTGTTCAAAAGTAGGCTTATCTAAAAGATTTAACGCTACATTGGATAAATCATTGTTAAGACTGTTCATGGGAGAAATACTTTTTCTTGAGCCAAAGAGAAACTGAAACGAGTGAAATTAAAACTGGAACTTCAACCAATGGTCCTATCACAGTGGTAAATGCTACAGGTGATGCTAAACCAAATGTTGCAATCGCAACCGCTAAAGCAAGCTCAAAGTTGTTACCCGCAGCGGTAAATGAAATGGCAGCGGTACGTGGGTAGTTATTCCCCATACGTTTACTCATAAAGAAGCTAATGAAGAACATCACCACAAAGTAAATCGTCAACGGAATGGCGATTCGTAGCACATCTAAAGGTAAGCTCACCACATCACCACCTTTAAGACTAAACATAGCCACAATGGTAAATAGTAATGCAAGCAAACTAATCGGACTGATTTTTGGTAAGAATTTAGTTTGATACCAATCTAACCCTTTTGCTTTCACTAAAATGAATCGCGTGAGGAAACCCATTAAAAATGGAATACCTAAATACACCAACACAGCATGGGTAATGGTCCAGAAATTCACATCAATGACTTGACCAGCCACACCAAAATACGGCGGCAAGAAAGTTAAGAAAAGCCATGCATAAGTACTAAAGAATAAAATTTGGAAAATACTGTTAAAAGCAACTAAAGCAGCAACATATTGGTTATCCCCACAGGCTAAACCGTTCCATACCAATACCATTGCAATACAACGTGCCAAGCCTATCAGGATTAGACCTGTCATATATTCCGGATAGTTATGCAGAAAAATAATCGCTAAAGCAAACATCAAAATTGGAGCAATTAACCAGTTTTGCACTAAAGACAAAGCCAACGTTTTTTTATCTTTAAATACTTCCGGTAAAGCTGCGTAATCTACCTTTGCTAAAGGTGGATACATCATTAAAATTAAACCAATTGCAATCGGAATATTGACGTTATCTACACTGAGTTGATTCAAAGAAACCGAGGCTTGAGGAAAGAAAACACCTATGGCCACCCCTAAACCCATGGCAATAAAAATCCATAGCGTTAGGTTCCGGTCTAAAAAAGAAAGCTTTTGTTTAGTCATGTTCTGCTCTCTTACTCAATATGAGAGATTTTATTAATCTCAGTAATCAAATGTGAACGATTTAAATGAGCAACATCGAGCGCGAACAACGCATCTAAACGACGGTTGATATGATCTACAGTCTCTTGGAAAGCTTTTAATTTTTCTTCTTTTGGCAAGTCCAAATGAGATGGATCACTTAAGCCCCAGTGTGCTTTGATTGCACCGCCTAAATAAAGTGGGCATGCTTCTTGTGCAGCAGCATCACAGACTGTAATCACAACATCTGGTTGATACTGCTCGCAGTCATCAATGGTTTTGCTCCATAGCCCATCTGTTGAAAGACCTAAGTTTTCAAGAGTTTCAATGGTTAATGGATGCACCTGTCCTGATGGTTTACTGCCTGCGCTATACGCTTTCCAATTTTCTGGTGCACGACTATTAAATAAAACTTCTGACAAAATGCTACGGCAACTGTTTCCAGTACATAAAAATAAGAATTTCATGGTGTTACTCACAATAGGTAGAAATAGAAGAAAACTGTGAAGATGATTGATTCACGAAACTTTCATCTTGGTTTCCTATAATTTTCAAAACTTCAACGGCCCAACTTGGTAAATTTGGGTTAACGCTGTAATACACCCATTGCCCTTGTCTTGAGTCAAGTAAAATGCCATGAGTACGTAATAGCGCTAAATGTCGGGAAATTTTTGGTTGGCTTAAATCAAGTTGCTCGGTCAGTTCACACACACATATGTTTTGTTTGCTTAAAACCAATTTAAGAATGCTTAACCGAGTAGGGTCCGAAAGACATTTAAAAAAATCGACTTGAGTGATCATGTCAGCAACAGTTCATATTCGTTATTGCAAATATACGGATATCCATATATAAATGCAATATCTTAATTCGGCGATAAATTTGTCATGACTGAGCTAGTGAAGATTTACCATAACCCTGCTTGCGGCACCTCACGTAATACGCTTGCACTTATTCGTCACGCTGGGATTGAACCCATTGTTATTGAATATTTACAGACACCTCCTAGTAAAGATGAGCTTACTCAACTCATTTCACAAGCTGGATTAACCGTTCGTGATGCAATTCGTAAAAATGTTGATCCATATAAAGATTTAGATTTGGAACAAGACCGCTGGACAGATGAACAGTTAATTGATTTTATGGTTCAGTACCCAATTTTAATCAATCGCCCATTTGTGGTGACTTCAAAAGGTACACGTCTGTGCCGCCCTTCTGAAATTGTCCTTGATATTTTAGATTCAGAAAACTTAGGCTATTTTGCAAAAGAAGATGGTGAAGTGATCATTAATGAACAAGGTCAACGAGTAAAATAATTTAAGATTCCCATAAATATAAAAAGCTAAATGGCACAATACCATTTAGCTTTTTTGTTAAATGAAAACGGTTAAAAGTAGGACTTAATAAAAGGGAGGAGTTGTTCTCCTATCACCATACCTAACAAACCGACTAATGCAACAAGAGGTGGAGCTGGCGACTTCACATTTAAAACGTAATATAAGACACCAACGAGCAACCCTACAGCCAAAGATAATAAGTACATTTTCATGGTACATACCTTAGAGAACCAAGCCATTTAAAGCGGCAGGTTCCCATACTGTTTTATTTAAAATGCAAAACACGAACAACCCAGTGCGCCCCAGAAAGATTTTTTATCTTTATCATTTACAGGAACATCAAGCATCCATGAGTGGCTATGTCCATGCATACCGCAACTGCTCGTACATGCACATAGCGCGCTTTCTGACTGTAAAGACTGATTTGAAGGTGCATTACGGTTTTCTGATAAACGCCATTGTCCACCAAAGCGTTTTACTGGCGACCATGTTGGTGATGCTGGTGGTAATGGAGGATCATCTTGCTTAAACTCTGCACCTGCATATACGACTTTTCCGCCTAAAACAGTGAGCACAGACTCAATCCACTGAATATCATCTGCCTCAACTTTGAAGTAGTCATCAGACAATACAACCAGATCTGCAAGTTCCCCTGCTGTTAGTGAGCCTTTGACATCTTTTTCACCTGAAAACCATGCGGAACCTTTGGTCCAGAGCATAAGTGCTGTTTGGCGATCTAATAGATTTTTTTCATCATACAAAGGTAAACCACCAACAGTTTTACCTGTGCTCAACCAATATAAACACACCCAAGGGTTATAAGATGCAACACGTGTTGCATCTGTTCCCGCACCTACAGGAACACCGAGTTCTAACATTTTCTTAACTGGTGGCGTTGCTTGAGCGGCTTCTGCACCATAGCGTTTTACGAAAATCTCACCTTGATATGCCATACGGTGTTGAATGGCGATACCGCCACCCAAAGCACCAATACGTTCGATATTGCGTTCAGATACGGTTTCGGCATGGTCAATAATAAATCGAGTTGCAAATGGCTGTTTTGAATTTACTTTTTCAAATACATTGAGCAAACGATTAATACTTTCATCATAGGTTGCATGAATACGAAATGGCCATTTCTTTTCAGATAAATGCTCTACAATGGCTTCGAGTTCGCCTTCCATCTTTTCTGGTAAATCCGGACGTGGCTCATAGAAATCTTCGAAGTCACCCGCCGACCATGTCAGGTTTTCACCCGCGCCATTCATTCTAAATAGTTCATCGCCATCGCCTGGGAATGTCATTTCTGTCCAACGGCGATAGTCATCAAGCTCTTGGCCTGCCTTTTGAGCAAATAGATTGTAAGCAATTCGCACTGTCATTTGATTTTGATCGTGTAATTGCTTAATCACATCATAATCTTCAGGATAATTTTGCCCACCACCACCTGCATCAATTGCTGAAGTAATACCTAATCGATTCAATTCACGCATGAAATGACGAGTTGAATTGACTTGATCTTCAACTGGCAATTTCGGCGCTTTACCTAAGGTCGAATATAAAATCATAGCGGATGGAGTTGCGAGCAATAGACCTGTTGGCTCACCCTTTTCATCTCGTACAATCTTGCCACCGGGCGGGTCTGGCGTGTCTTTATTAAAGCCCAATACATCAAGCGCAGCTCGGTTCAATAAGGCGCTAGCATATAAATGTAAAACAAATACTGGAGTATCAGGAGCGGCTTTATTAATTTCTTCTAAAGTCGGTAAACGCTTTTCGGCAAACTGGAATTCAGTCCAACCACCAACCACACGTACCCATTGAGGAGCTGGTGTATTATCGGCTTGTTCCTTGAGTAAGCGTAGTGCATCCGCTACAGATGGCACACCTTCCCAACGCAGTTCCATATTGTAGTTCAGGCCACCACGAATAATATGCAGATGGCTGTCATTTAGACCCGGTATAACGCGACGACCATTTAAATCTACAACTTTGCTCGTCGCTGATGCCAGCTTCATGATCTCATCATTTGTGCCGGTGCGTACGACTTTACCATCTGCTATGGCAATTGCTTGTACTTCTGGATTTTTAGGATCTAGTGTGGTGATTTTACCATTTTTAAGTATGAGGTTTATTTCGGTCATTCTGAACTCCATTCTTGTGAATTATCGTTCTAAAAAATAAAGGCATATCCGTATTAATATCACTTCAATATTGAATACTAGATATGCCTTTACCTAAATAAGTACTATTTTATTTTGCGGGAACTGGCGCAAGTACTTCGTGTTTTGATGTGGTACGTTCAGGTGCCTTATGTACCATCGTATAGGCATAATCAACGCCCATACCATAAGCACCAGAATGCTCACGTACAATTGCCATGACTGCATCATAAGTATCACGGTGTGCCCAATCACGCTGCCATTCAAGTAACACTTGTTGCCAAGTTACAGGAACAACACCCGCCTGAATCATGCGCTGCATAGAATAATCGTGCGCTTCTTTCGATGTACCACCTGAAGCATCCGCAACCATATAAATTTCATAATCACCTTCAAGCATGGCACCAAAAGCAAAAGTGTTATTGCACACTTCAGTCCATAAACCTGAAACAATCACTTTCTTACGATTATTTTTTGCAAGTGAATCACGTACTTTTTGGTCATCCCATGAATTCATTGAAGTACGTTCTAATAATGGAGCATCAGGAAATACATCTAAAAGCTCAGGATAGGTATGACCAGAGAAGCTTTCAGTTTCAACCGTAGTAATGGTGACAGGAATATTGAAAGTTTTAGCTGCTTTTGCTAACCCTACAGTATTATTTTTTAATACTTGACGATCTATTGACTGTACCCCAAAAGCCATTTGTGGCTGGTGATCAATAAAAATAACCTGACAATTCGTTGGTGATAGTTGTTCTAAAAGTGATTTATTCATGGGTAAACTCCATTATTCCTTATGAGTAATGCGTTGAAATTGCTTACTGGTCACTATCAAAACAAATAAAAATGTAAAAGCATAGACAGCAAATCAGCACGAATCTGTATCCTGCACGAATACAATAAAAACAATGATTGCTTTTTAATTTTTATAGTTTAATCATTGATATATATTTTTTTAACTTTCGCTTATCCATGGATCGATTAGACTGTATTTCCACTTTTGTAAGTGTCGTAGAACATGGTAATTTTAGTAGTGCAGCCAGAGCACTCGATATCTCTCGTGACTTGGTTGCCAAACGCGTTTGCTACCTCGAAAATGACCTAAAAACTACACTATTAACCAGAACCACAAGACAGATGAACCTCACCTCTTGTGGAGAAAAGTTTTATCAACATAGCAAAGTCATTTTAAGTGAGTTTGAATGGGCTGCCTATGAAATTAGCTACAATCAGCAGTACCCTGAAGGAGAACTCAAGCTCAATACACCAATGTCTTTTAGCAATATTTTTCTTCAAAATATAATTTCAGACTTTATTGAAAAATACCCTAGTATCAAAATTGATTTGTTCATGACCGATCAGTTATTAGACATGAATAATAATAAATTTGATTTAACAATTCGTGTAGATGGCTCTCCTCCAAATTTGGCAAATAGTAAAATATTAAATACCTATCAACGTTACTTATACGCAACACCTGAGTATTTTAATCAGCATGGATTACCCGCCTCTTTAGAGGAACTCAAAGATCATAAATTTTTAATTTATTATCAAGATAGCCGTCATAAGAAGTTGATTTTCCAAAAAGATCAAAAAGAAGTGTCCTTTAATTGTTTCCCAGTAATGACCTGTAATAATGGTGAATTATTATTAGATATGTGCCTAAAAGATCACGGTATTGTATTCCTTCCAGAGTTTATTGCGGAGCCTTACTACAAAGAAGGTAAATTACAGAAATGTTTAGAAGACTACACCAGTCAGCCACTTCACTTATATGTGACATGGCCAAACCGTAAAATTTTATCGAAGAAAGTAAAACTATTTATTGATTTTTTAACGCATCAAATCGTTCCTATAAAATAAGTGGTCTGGGCCTTTTCCATAAGAATTGGCCCACTTTTTTTAGTTGGTTTGAGTAGCTTCAATCTTCTTATTTTTAAATAAATTTAATAAATTTTGCTCTGCTGCCGCCGTGCTGTTTTCTTCAATAAATGTCGTCGCGTAGTGTTCTAAATGCTCTTCCATCAGTTGAGTTGCTCGTTTTTCATCGCCTTGTTCAATGGCATCTAAAATTGCACGATGTTCATCTGCCGAACAATTATTATGTTTTGGAATTTCATACAAACCAATTAACAATGATGTTCTCGCAATAAGTGTCTGCAAATAACTGGTCATAATCATGTTTTGATTAGCTTCGACCAATTTTAAATGAAACTTACCTGATAGCTTAATCCACTCGGCCCAATTTCCAGCTAAACGTTCATGAGACTCTTGATCAACTAATGCTCTAAGCTCACTAAAATCTAAGTGATGAGACTTTTGTGCAAGTTTTTTTACCGTGGCGATTTCAAGCATGCTGCGTGCTTCAAAGACCTCTTTTGTTTCATCAAGGCTATGTTCTGCTATGAGTGCCCCACGATTGGGCTGTATTTCGATGACCTTATCGTGCGCAAGTTTAACAAAAACGCGTCTTAAGACACCCCGAGTCACACCAAATGCTTCACATAATGGCGCTTCAACCAAGCGTGCTCCAGGTGTAAGTTGCCTATTTAAAATGGCATCTACAATAGCGTTATATATATGGTCATCAATTTCATCATTGCTCATTTCTAGGGCTTTTTTTGGTGCATTCGATGGCATTGATTTCTCCATTTTTATTAACGCCCCCTCTTTTTTAAAACATTATTTAATTTGAACAGTGTATGTCCAACTTAACTAGTTGGAAATATTTCTCTCATAAGAACAATATCTATGCTGGAAGATCTATTCAAGATTTAACATTATAAGATTCCTCCATTCCTTTAAATTTACTCATTTTTTTATAACAGTTTAAGCAGACCAACTTTCATTCATTTACCTCTAAATACACAAACTATTAGTTGAACGGAAAAACTCACAAGCTTTGATTTCAGAATTTGGCATAACTTTTGCTCAATTACGATTGTGCACAATTTAAATATCAAATTGTGCACAATTTTAATTTCATTCTTTTAGACAGACGTCCAAAGCTGCTGAAAGTACCCACCATCTTAGGGAAGTGAGCGTTCAAGATGAATAATAGCGAAGCAATAATTAAACCTTCTTATGATGCAAAACTGACAAATCAAGACTTAGCCCCTTTAAAAAAGCAAACATGGGGTGCTTACAATATTTTTGCCTTCTGGATGTCTGACGTTCATAGTGTGGGCGGTTATGTTATGGCTGGAAGCCTTTTTGCACTTGGGCTGAATAGCTGGCAGGTACTTTTATCTTTACTCATCGGTATTGCAATTGTTCAGTTTTTTACAAATCTGATTGCCAAGTCTAGCCAACAAACTGGTACTCCCTATCCTGTTATATGTCGTGCAACTTTCGGTGTGCTTGGTGCAAATATTCCTGCTGTTATTCGTGGTCTTATTGCTGTCGCGTGGTATGGCATTCAAACCTATTTGGCATCAAGTGCTTTCTTATTGGTCATTTTAAAGTTCTTTCCAGAATGGTCAGTCTATGCCGATGTTTCAACTTATGGCTTTCTTGGACTTTCCTTTTTAGGATGGATCGGCTTCATGCTGCTTTGGCTACTGCAAGCGATTGTTTTTTGGTCTGGCATGGACAGCATTCGTAAATTCATTGACTGGGCAGGTCCAGCTGTCTACATCGTAATGTTTGCTATGGCAGTATGGCTCATCTGGAAAGCTGGCTGGCAAAATATTGATTTAAACTTGAGCGGTGTTCAATACGACGGATTTACGGTTGTTCCTGTCATGATTGGTGCTATTGCTCTTGTTGTTTCATATTTTTCAGGACCTATGCTGAACTTTGGCGACTTCGCTCGTTACGGCAAAAGTTTTAGTGCCATTAAAATGGGCAACTTTCTTGGTTTACCCCTTAACTTTCTAGGCTTTTCTTTACTTACCGTGGTTTGTATTGCAGCAACGCTACCTGTTTACGGCAAACTCATTACCGACCCTGTCGAAATGGTTGGCAAATTGGATAACACCTTTGTAGTCATTTTAGGCAGCTTGACCTTAATGATTGCGACCATCGGGATTAATATTGTCGCTAACTTTGTTTCTCCTGCCTTTGATTTTTCGAATGTTTCACCGAGCAAAATTAGCTGGCGTATGGGTGGAATGATTGCAGCAGTAGGTTCGATTTTCATCACCCCATGGAATCTGTTCAATAACCCTCAAGTGATTCACTACACCATTGATATTTTAGGTGCATTTATCGGCCCACTTTTTGGTGTATTGCTAGCTGATTTTTACCTCGTTAAAAAACAAAAAATCGTAGTAGATGACTTATATACCTTAGACCCTAAGGGTTTGTATTGGTATAAAAATGGTTATAACCGTTCTGCTTTTTATGCCTTAATTCCAGCTTCATTAATTCCTGTTTTGTGCGTACTTTTACCGCAATTATCTGCGCTTGCTAATTTCACTTGGTTTATTGGCATGGGGCTTGGTTTTGTGATTTACCGATTTCTTAACCAACCGCTTACTCATGCTAAATCTGTAATGACCAAGGTATAAGTACAATGAAAATTAAAATTATTAACCCCAATACCACTCAAAGCATGACAGACAAAATTGCTGCATCAGCAAAGATAATCGCAGGTTCTGATACTCAAATTATTGCAGTCAGTCCTCAAATGGGCCCTGCAACAATTGAAAGTTATTATGATGAAGCATTAAGTGCAGTAGGTGTTCTGGAGGAAATCCGACAAGGTGAAAAGCTAAATGTAGATGCCTATATTATTGCCTGTTTTGGTGACCCTGCGCTTTATGCTGCCCGTGAAATGACTTCAGCACCTGTGATTGGGATTGCTGAAGCAGCTATGCGTACCGCAAGTTATGTAAGTACTGGGTTTAGTGTAGTCACTACATTACAGCGGACAGTGAATATGAGTTGGCATCTGGCTCATCGCTATGGGGCTCAGCCCTTTTGTAAAAACGTTCGAGCTTGTGACATCGCAGTTGAAGAATTGGAGCTTCCTGACTCAAACGCTTATCGAATTATACGAGACGAATGCGCAAAAGCGCTCGCTGAAGATAAAAGCGATGCGATTGTTTTAGGCTGTGCAGGTATGAGTGATTTATGTCTAAAGCTACAAAATGAGTTAGGTGTAATAGTTATTGACGGTGTTACAGCGGCAGTTAAACAAGCAGAAATGTTGGTTCAGTTAAATTTAAAGACCAGCAAAGTTGGTGATTGGGCCCCACCTCCTGCAAAGAACTACACAGGCATATTGTCAGGTTTTGGAATGCGCTAAAGAGTTATTGTTTCAATTCCAACTCAAAACACTGTGTTGGAATTGAAACAAAGAGAAATTAAAAGAATTAAACCTCGGCTAACTCTGGCTGTTGTTCTTTTTTATAAAATGGCACATCACCGTTAATGGTCGCACGGTGCATAATGCGATGTGCATCGCCATAATCAAATAATGCTTTATGTTGCGTGCAACGGTTATCCCAAATCGCTACATCACCATCTTGCCATTTCCAACGCAAATGAAACTGCTCTTGGGTCGCATGTTCAAACAAGAAATTAAGCAACCGTTCACTTTCTTGCTCGGATAACTCATTAATTCGAGTGGTAAAGCCTTCACTTACAAACAACAAAGGTTCACCTGTAACCGGATGGGTACGCACCACTGGGTGAACCACTGGCGGATTACGCTTAAAAGTTTGTAAAAGCTTTTCACGCTCTTCTTCGTTATGGGCAAAACGCTCAAGTGGAAAAGACTTACGAATATCATGTGTCGACGTTAAACCACGTAATTTATCCTGTAGCTCGAGCGGAAGTCCTTTAAAAGCTGCTGTATTACTCGACCATAACGTATCGCCACCTACAGGTGGAATTTTAATGGCTTGCAACACACAGCCCAATGGCGGATTTTTGCTAAAAGTCACGTCTGTGTGCCAAAGTTCATTGTCACGCAAATCTTGTTTCCAACTATCGAGCACCATCACTTCAGGTACATCTTCAATTGAAGGATAAATCGGGTGTACATGTAAGCTGCCAAAACTACGTGCCAAGTCTGCTTGTGCTTGCGGTGCCAATTGTTGCTTTCGAAAAAAAATAACCTGATGATCAAGCAAAGCCTGCTGGATTTGTTGCGTTGTCTGTTCATTTAACGCATTCAAATCAATATCGTGAATAATTGCGCCAATGGTAGGCTTGATCACTTCAATATTTAAGTTTGCTACTACTGTATTCATCTTCTTTACTACAACTGCTGACCATACCAAGGAGAAAACTGTTTTTGTAACCAACGTAAAAACAGCTCAAAACTAACTGCGACAATCGCAATCACAATAATGCCCAAAATCACCGTATCGGTAATTAAGAACTGTGCTGCCGATTGCACCATAAAACCAATACCACGGTCCGCTGCAACCAACTCTGCTGCAACTAATGTTGACCAACCTACCCCAAGACCAATACGAATACCGGTAATAATATGAGGTAAAGCCGTTGGCAAAATGACATGCCAAAATACTTGTGACTGACTTGCTCCTAGCGACAAGGCAGCTCGTTCACGATTAAGCTGATGGCTCAACACACCATGTGCACTACTAATAATGACAGGCGCCAAAATCGAGAAGAAAATCAAAAGTACTTTTGTGGTTTCGCCAATACCGAACCAAATTACGAGTAAGGGTAAATAAGCTAACGGTGGAATTGGACGTAATAATTCAACCAAAGGATCTAAAACAGCGCGAACCCATTTGTTCAGGCCCATCCATAAACCCAGTGGTACACCAATCACCACGGCAGCAATCAAGGCTAAAAACACACGCGAGATACTAGCGGCCAAGTGTTGCCACAAGGTTGCCTTCATAAAGCCTTCTTGGCTTACCGTTATAAATTTTTGCCATACTGCCTGTGGGCTTGGTAAAAATAGTTCAGGAACGACATGTAAAGCCGTAATGAGAAACCAGAGCGCAACCACGCTTCCAACACTAATAAAGCTCACCGCCAAAGTTCGATGCTTTTCAAAAAATGACGATAAAAATGAAGGATTTTCTGTTTGCACATCTGGCTTAAGTTTTAGCCCTGCTTTGTCATATTCATAGACGTTATCTTTAGTGCTCATGTGGTTAACGCCTCCTTACCGCTTTGCTTTTGTGCCCTTAAACTTTCAAATAGCTGTTCTCTAAGCTGAATAAATTGAGGGTCAGATTTAATTGAGCGAATAGACTCACCCTGACGATATCGTTTAGCAAAATCGAGATGTAGAGTTTCTACAATTTTGCCTGGATGCGCTGTCATTAGAACTAACTGATTGCTGAGCAATAATGCTTCTTCAATGTCATGTGTAATTAAAAAGAAGCTTTTATTTTGTTGAATCCATAAATCGAGCACTAACTGCTGCATGTTTTCACGTGTAAAAGCATCGAGTGCTGCAAAAGGTTCATCTAATAAAATAAATGGCGCGTGACTAATCAAAGCTCTGGCAATACCAACACGTTGTTTCATACCACCGGAAAGCTCCCAGATATTGGCTTTTTCAACGTGACTTAAACCTACAATTTTTAAAATTGCGTTCACTTGTGCTTCGATATCTGCGCGCTTTAAACCTTTTAACTGCAAAGCGAAGCCAACATTATCTGCAACATTCAACCAAGGAAGTAATGCATGATCCTGAAACACCACAGCGCGTGTTACATCTGGTCCATTTACGACTTCATGATTTACAAGCACATCGCCTGAACTCGGCTTTTGAAAACCTGCCAAGATATTAAGTAAAGTTGTTTTACCACAACCTGACTCTCCTAAAATGACGGTTAAAGAACCTTCTTCAATCGTTAGGTTAATGTCTTGTAAAACTGGCTTTTGCTGTTTAGGAAAAGTCAGATGAATATGTTTGGCTTCTAATACACTCATGACGGCTCCTTAAGGCTGCAAAAATGAAGAGTTCACATTGCCTTTATAATCGGCTTTAAGTTGGTCGACTTTGCCCTGACCTTTTAAGAACTTCGCAGTATCAAAAATATTTTGCGCAAATTCACCATCTAAAGTTTGTTTTTGCTGAGCGTGGTCAAGGTAAATATTTCCACTTAATAAAAGCGGGATATCTTTTGGATCAGAACCTGTTAACTGAGCAATTTTCTCAACGTTATCGGCATTTTTAACGTAAGCAGCTGGGTCTTGGTTATATTTTTCTAATTGCTCAAGTGTGGTTTTAACAAAAGATTTTAGGAAATCAGGATTTTTCTCTGCAAAGTCTTTACGTACCACCCATAAGTCGTAGGTTGGAGCACCCCATTCACCCACTTGTTTTGAATCAGTTAAAACTGTGCCAGATGCTTTAGCTTTACTTAAAGCTGGTTCCCATACATAGGCAGCATCAATATCACCACGTTCCCAAGCAGCTGAAATTTCAGGTGGACGCAAGTTAATAATTTTTACTTTGTCTTCTGGAATGTTCCAATGTTTAAGCGCAGACAATAGGCTGTAATGCGTAGTTGAAACAAAAGGTACTGCGATGGTTTTACCAATTAAATCTTGAGGGGTTTTAATGCCTGATTTATTACTTACTACCAATGCTTCAGATGCACCAAGTTTTGAAGTAATTAAAAATACTTCAATCGGTAAATCACGGCTTGCCGCAGCTGCAAGTGGGCTTGAGCCAATATTACCAAGCACAACATCACCTGAAGCCAGAGCGTTTACAACGTCTGAGCCGGCATCAAATTTTTTCCATTGAATGGTACGTTGACTATGCTTTTCATATTCCCCATTGGCCTGTGCCACTTTGCTTGGGTCAACCCCTGTTTGATAAGCAATGATGACTGGTTTGCTGTCACCAACTGAAGCACTTGTATTATTGTCTTTCTTATTTTGCCATACGATAAATGCAACAATTGCTACAACCACAATTGCCGTGATAATCAACGGTTTGGTCTTTGTGCTCATAATTTCATGATCTTTCAATAATATAAGCTCATGGTATGCAGCTGGCCTTATAATGAAAAATAAAAAAATATGAGTTGCTTATCAGGTTTTTATAAATAACTTTTCCTTATAAGTTTTTATCTTTTGGTAAAAAGAAAATATCAAACAAACTTACAGGTTAGAGGTAAAATTAAAATACTTATATATCAATAATTAAAAACGATATTCAAAAAATACATGATGATGAACACCTGACACACACCCTCTAATTATTTTATCCTACTCATTTCATCATTTTTGTTTTTGCTTATCGCAACCAGAGTTTTGCATCTAATTAATTTTCATTCTTTTATATAAAGTACAGATTTTATTATCTTTTTATCTTTAATCTTCTGCAAATATTGAGATTTGGACAAATCTTTTTCTGGTTTATACATGAGGCAAATTTAATTTTTATTTTTTAAGAGGAGAAAGAATCTTTTGTTTAAACATCCCACAACTTTCAAAAAAATATTCATCGCAACGACTTTAATTACATTCAGCCTTTCAAGTCATGCAGCCCTTACCTTTGGTAATGCTGAAGAAGGCCAACTTAAAGTGAGTGGTACTGTTCGGGCTAAATATGTTTATGATTTTGACTCTGAACCTTCTACGAGCAAATTTTCCTTTAACGACGCAGTATTATGGTTGGACTACAACTCCCCGAAATGGATTGGTCGTTTAGATTATCGGGTTTATGAATATTACGGGCGTCTAGGCGATGCCAATTGGCTGACCGATGCATGGATGGGTTATAAAATTAATGACAACAGTAAAATTATTGCTGGCTTAAACCCCGTTCCTTTTGGCTTGGGTCGCTTTTGGGGAAATACTTATTACTTAGGGATTGCCAATAGTGCAGGTTGGGAAGATGTGCATAACCTTGGGGTGAAATATGACTTCAATGATGGAATCAATGAAGCACAACTCGCCTTCTACCCGACCGATGGTGGTACCTATAGAGGTAAAAGCAAAGACTCAAGCCGATTTAGTATCAACCCTGTCAATGCAGATGACTCTGTACCGCAAGGCACCAATACCAAAGAAAAGAACTCCATTGTTGTTCGCGGTGCTCATACCTTTAAAAATGTTCTAGGCCAAGAAAATTTCTCTACCCAACTTGGTGCCTCTGCATGGTATTCCACCATTGAAAACAAACGCTCAGGACAAGATGGCAATCGCCAAGTCTATTCAGTTTTTAGCAATACCAATTATAACCAATGGAATTTGCAGCTTTTGGCTGGTTATCAAGACATTGATAATGCCGACACTGAATATAAAGATCATCTGACTCTAGGCGGTTTCGATTATTCATTTAACTCGGCAACTAAAGGTCAGATTTATTCAGCCGAACTGAGCTATTTATTTCCTCAGCAGTTTGGCCCAATTACCTCTGTTCGTCCTTACCTAAACTATAGTTCTTATCGAAAAGAACAAGATGGCTTTAAAGATTCAACCCGTTTTATACCCGGCATTGCGTTTAACTATCAAAAATTGACGGTGCAAGCCGAGTTGTTAATTGGCAAACATGATCCATATTTAGGCGATAGCGAAGGTCTTGCAGCTGGTGGAACTAACGATAAATGGAATAAAAAAGCGTTTGTGATTTTTGCTTATTATTTCTAACCCAAAAAATAAAGGCCAACACATGTTGGCCTTTATTTTTTATCTAAAAATTTAGATTTAACTAATCAATTACAGGTGAATTATTAAGTGGAAGTTCTCGACTGTTTTCATCAATCACATCAACATCTTGAGCGGTAGGCTCAAACTTAATAAGTAGTCCAATCACAATTAGAGGAATAAATGCAAAGATAGAAATAATCAGATAAACATCCGTTTTATAACCCGCCATCCAGATTGGTAAAACAAACAAGGCAATCGCCTGAGCCACTCCAGTTACGGCACGGTTAAACCCGACACCAACGCCACGAATCGAAGCTGGATAAGCCATGGTTGGATAAACCATCATTTGCGCACCTGGCCCAAAACCTTCAGCAAAAAGCCATAAACCGAGCATTCCAATAGCGGTGTAGAGTAAAAAGCTATTACCCGGTTCACCAATCAATGCCAATGCAATGAGGGCAATAAACTGAAGTAAAAAGCCTGAAAGCAATACATGACGAGATTTAAATCTGCTGGCGACAAATACACCTAATAGCCCACCCGTAAATGCAAACAGTAAATTGAGTCCGAGCGTTGTAGTAATGGTCGTCAAAACATCTGTATGAAAGAACCGTGTCAAAATCGAAGGTAAAAAGAAGGCAATGGTGGTGTACTGAAATGCCACCGAAATGTGAATCACAATGGCCACTATGGTTCTTGGCAAATAAGTTTTATTGAATAAAACTGCAAAACCCTCACGCTTTTTCTTTTCAGCAGTTCTTTCTACTTTTTCAACTGTAGCCACTGCATTAATTGCATAGGACTCTTGTAAAACTTTAGCCGCCCCTTTTAAATCACCTTGGTTTGCAAGCCAGATTGGTGATTCAGTTAAATATTTACCACGAATGAAAATAATGAGTAACGCTGGCACTGCTCCAAAAATTAAAGATGCTCGCCATAACCAGTTGCTATGCTCAGGTGGTAAAAGAAAATAAAGCGCCAGAACTAGACCAAAACAGACAGAAGAAGCCGCATACCACATTGGGCACCATGCCGCTAAACGGGCAGCTTTATTACTACTTCCGTTAAACTTGGAAAATTCAGATAAGTATGACATTGCCACAGGCAAATCGATCCCCACACTAATTCCCATAATAAATCTGGCTAAAATCAAAACCCAGACATTCGGTGCAAAGCCTGCGACAATTGCCGCAATGACAAAGAGCACCATGTCTGCCATGAAGACCCGATAACGGCCGATTTTATCTGTCAGCCAACCGCCAATTAAATTACCAACAATGGTTCCGCAGACAATTGCTGAAGCCACCACCCCAGTCATAACGGGACTTAAAGAAAACTCTGAGATGACTTGCTCAATACCGAATGAAAGTGTCGTTAAATCATAAGCATCAATAAACACACCAATGAGTGCCAACCAAATGACTTTATTAGACTTGCCCTTCCCTGCAAACTTGGAAATTAATTGTGAAACATCATCGGGAGATTTAATTTCATAACGCTGGTTATGATCGAGTTCTTGTGTGCTCACTTAATAATTCCTGTATTTTAATCACAGAAACAAAATAATGATTATTCACATAATACAAAAACAAATTAATCTGATGTTTTAATATTAATTATAGAATTATCTTTTCATTATTAACTCAGCAATAAAACCGATATAAAAGAAAAAATAAAAGCTGGTATTTAACCAGCCTTTATTTAAGTACTATTTACAACATTAACTAGCTTCAGCAAGTTTTAATTCTTTTAGATTGCGATATTTAGCACCGCGGTGATTTTTAGGCAAATATGGCCCAGCACCAAATAGTTTTTCTCTTAATGTTCCTTGCGCGTACGAAGTTTGATATACCCCTCGTTTTTGCAACTCAGGAACAATAAACTCAACCACATCGGCAAAGGTTTGATGAGCCAAAATGTAAGCAAGGTTAAAGCCATCAATATCAGTATCTTCAACCCATTGCTGTAGAGCATCTGAAACTGTTTCTGCCGAACCCACTAACACAGGCCCATTACCACCTAAGCTGTTCCAATTTGCAATTTCTTCAATGGTCCAAACACGCTCTGGATCTGCATTTACATAAGAATCTAATAAAGATTGAATCGCGTTAGTTTGAATATATTCAACTTTGTCCGTTGGCTGGTATTGTGAGAAGTCCACACCTGACCAGCCAGACAGCAATGTTAATGCCCCATCATAGCTTCCATAGCTTTGATATTCTTTAAACTTAGCCTGTGCTTTTGCATCGGTTTCATCAGTGACAATCGACAAAAGTGCATAAATTTTAACTGAGTACGGGTCGCGGCCTTCTTGAGCCAGTTTTTGGCGAATGCCTTGCACGACTTTTTTAGTAGCAATTTTAGACGGTGCTGCAATGAATACGCATTCGGCATTTTGGCTGGCAAACTTCTGCCCGCGTGAGGAAGCACCTGCTTGATAAAGTACAGGCGTCCGCTGTGGTGATGGCTCACAAATATGGATGCCTGGTACAGTAAAGTATTTACCTTCATGCTGAATAGGATGCACTTTTTTATGGTCAGCAAAGATACCGCTTTCACGGTCACGCAGTACCGAACCTTCTTCCCAAGAACCTTCCCAAAGTTTATAAAGAACTTCTAAATACTCATCAGCAATATCATAACGATTGTCATGATTGACCTGAGTTTTTAGGCCTAAGTTTTTTGAACCACTTTCCAAATAAGAAGTCACGATATTCCATCCAACTCGTCCTTTGGTTAAATGGTCTAGGGTACTAATACGTCTAGCAAAAGGATAAGGATGCTCAAAGGAAATAGAAGTCGTTACACCAAAGCCCAAGTGCTTTGTGACTGCCGCCATCGCTGGTACAATCTGCAAAGGATCATTGACCGGAACTTGTACTGCGCCTGTTAAGGCATGTTCAGCACTTTGATGGTAAACGTCATAAATCCCCAACACATCTGCAATAAAAATACCATCAAAAAAACCGCGTTCCAAAATTTGTGCTAAATCTGTCCAATATTCTAAATCTTTATATTCAACAGATCGATCTTGAGGATGTCGCCATAATCCTGGAGATTGATGTGCAATACAATTCATTTCAAAAGCATTAAAACTAATCTTCTTAGTCATAAAATATCAACCAACATTTTAATTACTTTTATAATAAAACAGTTTTTATCTATTCTTTATAATATAAACCCCAAACAAAATATGATTTTATTCTAATAGATTTTTATAAATTATTTTAAAAACAAAAATAATATTAAGCCGCTAAAACTAGCAGCTTAATATCTAAAATTTTAAATTATTGTTTAGCAACGTTACCAATTCGCCACTGATAAGGCGGTAATGTTCCATTCACACTAAAATCACCCACAATCCGATTTTTAAACACTCTTGGGTTGTGTGAAGATAAAGTTCGTACATTTCGCCAGTATCGATCTAGACCTAAATCTTTGTCTGTCGCTGAAGCACCTAAAGCGTCAAATAAAATTGTAGAAGCATTTAAAATTAAATCGGTAATAACTGTTTGAGACTGTGCACTTTCAAGTTCGGCAAGTGCATTCTGTTCTTCTTCAAGCTGCTCATTATTTTGAAATGCTGCCAAGTAAGCGCGCTGTAAGCTGCGTGCAACTTTTTCAACAATCGCCCCTGCACTGTAAGCCGCGCCACGGATTTGTCCCACTACTTGTAAAATTTGCGGATCCTGTTTTACAAATTGGGCATTCGCATGAGTATAGTTTCGGGTACGTTTAGCCACCGCTTGGGAAACCTCATATGTCGCAGCTCGTCCTAAACCAGTAATGATTGCCAGTTGCACAAGTTGATAATAAGCAGCTGAATATTTAAAACGGTCATCATCAGGTAAGATTTCGGTTTCATTAACCAATACGTCATGAAAATATGCCGTGCCACTTGCGGTGAGTTGCTGACCAAAGCCATTCCAGTCATCTACAATTTCAACGCCTTCATCTTCACGGCGGACAACAACTGAGCCAGACTCCCCATTTAAATCTGTTACACCAACGTCAACCCAGTCCGCATATAGGCTACCTGTGGTGTAGTATTTTTGACCTTTAACTCGAATTTTTCCGTCAGCATCCCGATACAAATGAGTTTCGAATTGGTCGATTGACTCTTTCCCACCTTCAGACCAAGCACTGCCAACGGTTTCACCATTTGCAATCCGACTTAACCAGCGCTGTTGAAACTCTTTATTTTTGCTGACTAACACATCTTCAGTGAAACCGAAGTGCACCCGCAACGCTTGCGGTAAATTTGAGTCTGCTTCAGCAAGTTCAATTAACAATGCAAATAATTCAGGAATGGTTGCATCAAAACCACCATGAGCTTTGGGAAGTCGTAACCGTGTAAAACCAATATCTTTGAGCCACTGAAGTTGTTCATATGGCAAAATATGCTGTTGCTCACGGATTAAAGCCCCTTCTTTAATGCGTGCAAATGTCGGTCTGAAATTTTTTGCCAATTCATCATAACGTTCAGAAGGCCCTTCACCCCACACGCGAGAAATAATTGAGGCCTGACTAAGTGCAGCGTGAGTTAGTGAACCGAGATGATGCTCAAAATTTAGATTTGTCATTTATGTAAAACCAATATTGCTTTGCTTTTACCATAAAATATTTATTTCACATGAAAACGATTATTTTTTTATAACAGTATTCATTCTTCATATAACGCCAGAAAATGCCTACCAACATTAAGCGATCTCTTTCTTTTGAAGACTATGCTGACTTTGCAATAAGGTTTGCATATATTCTGAATAGACAGATAACTTCTCAAAAATATGTTCCGAATAAAACATATCATCAATTAAATGGGTCATTTGAGAGGCGGTGAAAGTATCGCATAAGCCTACAAGCTGTGCATTTAGCTGGGCAAATTGGGCACACAATTTCACATAGGTTTCATCTTTATTTTTAAATAATAATTGACGCATATCTAAATCATTTAGATCGTTTAAACCAGTATTTTGTTGAGGATTAATCCAATAAATTTTGACTTTTAAAAACAACGCAAGCTCTTCTAAATGCTCTAGGTCTATATCTAAATTCGTAATTAAAAAAATGGTGGAGATATCACTTAGGCACAGCGCTTTGATTAAGCTTAAATAAATAAACCCAACTTCACTCAACTCTGATAATTCTAAATCTAGATATATTTTTAAACTTTCAAGAACTTCATCTACTTTAAAAAAAACTTTCTTTTCGGCTTGATAATATTTATTGAGAATAGCAAGAACGGGCTTTGTCGCTGGTGTTGTATAAATAGCAGGCTTATTGAGGTTAGCAAAAACAAAAGGTGAAAATAGATAAGCCAGACTGCTTTGCTGTGGATGAATATGTGATTGAATTAAATAAACAGTTTGAGATTTAGAAAAGTCTCTTAAGACTTTTGCTCTTAATAAGGTTGCTTCAAGATTAACATAGGCCTGCTCTAATTGAGCCATTATAGGTGATGGAATAGCCTGATTTTTAATAATTTTATTTAGGATATTGAGTTGAGAAGTAATAAACATTTTTTAACATCCAAGCTATTTTAGAAGAGCTACACTTAAACCAAGGTCTTTAATAACCTACGTAACAACCAGACCTCATACAAAACAACAAGGGAATAGACAAGAAGAAATTTATCCTGTGCTCATATGTAAACCCAAAGTCGCATTCATAGTATTTTTGAAGATTGATTTTGGTCAGCCATAAATCTTGTTCATTTTTATTTTGGACTTTAGATGAATGGATATATAGCTACAGATAATTGAAAAAAAACTATAGCACCCATAATAATGACTTCGGACTGTTATAGTTTTATAAAAAATTTCTGTATCTACATATACAAAATGAGTGAGTGCATGATTAAGAAAACTTCTTAAGGTAGGTAGTTTTCATGAAACGATCTATGGTTCATCGTCAGATATTTCATCAATGTTTCAATGCAACATGCATTTTTACAAATGCAACATCAAGCATGAGCTTTGTTAACAGATTGAGAACAATCAATCGGTCTATTCTATTGAAATATCAAGCAATTATATTACTTCGCCCTTCTGGCATTTTACTTGCTAAGAACATTTATCACAGAAGTAAGTTCAATCGTCAGAATACTTTATTGCCTGAAAATAAGTATTTAACACAATCAATCATCATCAGCTAGTTCACAGGGGGAATGTATATGAGCCTCGGTCTAACCGCTTTAGAATTAGCACGAATACAATTTGCTTTCACAGTATCCTTTCATATTATTTTTCCAGCCACCTCCATTGGTCTTGCCTGCTTTTTAGCAGTTTTAGAGTGGAAGTGGTTAAGAACCCAAAACCCGATTTATAAAGATCTATTTAAATACTGGATCAAGATCTTTGCCGTTGCCTTTGGTATGGGTGTGGTCTCGGGCGTGGTCATGAGTTATCAGTTCGGTACCAACTGGAGTGAGTTTTCTCGTATTGCAGGAAGTATTACCGGTCCTTTACTTACCTATGAAGTCTTGAGTGCCTTCTTTTTAGAAGCTGGTTTCTTAGGCATTATGTTGTTTGGTTGGGGACGTGTCGGTCCCAGAGCCCATTTCTTTGCCACACTTATGGTTGCGATTGGTACCTGTATTTCCATGTTCTGGATTTTATCGTCCAATAGCTGGATGCAGACCCCTCAAGGCTTCGCTATAGAAAACGGCATTATTGTTCCTAAAGATTGGTTCGCTATTGTTTTTAACCCATCCTTCCCTTACCGCTTTGCCCATATGGGTGCTGCTGCTTTCTTAGTTTCTTCTTTATTAGTCGTAGGAACTTCTGCATGGCACTTAGTGAAGGGCCGTCGTGATGAATTGGTAAAAAAATCGTTCTCGATGGGTCTATGGATGGTGCTTGTGACTTCATGTTTGCAAGTCGTAATTGGTGATAATCATGGTTTAAATACCCGTGAGCATCAACCAGCCAAACTAGCAGCGATGGAAGGTCATTGGGAAACGAATCACAATGAACCTATGCCACTGTTACTCTTTGCAATTCCAGATATGAAAGAAGAACGAAACCATTTTGAAGTGGGTGTTCCATATTTAGGTAGTTTAATTTTAACTCACAGTTTAGATGGTCAAGTTACAGGTTTAAAAGACTTCGCACCTGAAGATCGACCAAACTCAACTATCGTTTTCTGGAGCTTCCGTGTGATGGTCGGGCTTGGCGTACTCATGGTCACGCTGTCTTTAATTGCTCTTTGGTTACGTAAGCGTGGAAAACTTTATGAAACTTCATGGTTCCATAAGTTTGCTTTAGTGATGGGGCCATCTGGTTATATCGCCATGCTTGCAGGTTGGGTGACTACTGAAGTCGGCCGTCAACCATGGGTGGTGTATGGCATCCTAAGAACTAAAGATGGTTTATCTCATACTGTATCGGCAGAACAAGTCGGCCTTAGCCTATTTATTTTTGTAGTGGTATATACCATCGTTTTTGGTAGCGGTATCTACTACACCTTAAAATTGATTAATAAAGGCCCTGTATTTATCGATACGCCAAATATGGAAGCAGGCGGTGTTGGACACTTTAAAACACCAATGCGCCCACTCAGTGCTGTCGATGAAAACATTGACAGTAAACAAAATTCTGGGGAGAACCGTCATGATTGATCTTTCTTTAATATGGGTCGGTATTATCGGTTTAGGTGTCATGATTTATGTCGTCATGGATGGCTTTGACTTAGGAATCGGGATCATGTTCCCTTTCATTAAGAACAGCCAAGAACGTGACGTGATGATGAATACCGTAGCCCCTGTCTGGGATGGCAACGAAACATGGATGGTACTCGGTGGAGCTGGTCTCTATGCTGCATTTCCACTAGTTTACTCAACGGTTTTATCGGCACTGTATTTACCTATTATTTTTATGGTAATTGCCTTAATTTTCCGTGGAGTCGCATTTGAATTCCGCTTTAAAGCTCATCGCACCAAATACCTTTGGGACTTAGCTTTTATTTGGGGTTCAGTTTTAACTAGCTTCCTTCAAGGCATCATCTTGGGTGCCTATATTCAAGGCATTAAAACCACCAATGGTATTTTTTCTGGCGGATCACTTGATTGGTTGACATCATTTACCTTCTTTACTGGTATTGGTGTAGTTGCCATGTATGCCACTTTAGGATGTGGATGGCTAATTTTAAAAACCGAAAAAGGCTTGCAGCAACGTATGTATGAGCTTATGCCAAAGCTGATTATTGCATTGCTCATTATTTTTGGTGGAGTGAGTTTATATACTCCGTTGACTCATCCTGAAATCGCAGATCGCTGGTTCTCTTTACCAAATCTGTTCTATTTTAGTCCTGTACCTATTTTGGTCTTGTTATTTGTTGGTCTGATTTTATCGGCGTGTAAAAAGCAGCAACATGACCTTAAACCATTTATATATACGCTAGCCCTCGTTTTCCTTGCATTTACAGGTTTTGTGATTAGTTTGTGGCCTTATATTATTCCGCCATCAGTCACCATCTGGCAAGCCGCAGCTCCACATTCAAGCCAACTGTTTGCTTTAGTCGGTGCGCTCATTCTGATTCCAATCATTATTGCTTACACTATTGTGTCTTACTGGGTATTCCGTGACAAAGTACGTGTAGGTGATGAAGGCTATCATTAAAGTTAGGAGGGTTTTATGAAAAATTTATCTTCTAAACTGTCTCAAACCCAATGGTTTATTTTGCTATGGCTAGGTGGTTTTTTAGCATTAGCTGTTATTGCTGGTTTGTTTAAAATGATATTGATTTATGCAGCCCCTTACCTAAAGTAAACTTATTTTTATAAGCAAATGCCGTTTGTAGATTCTACAAACGGCATTTATTATTGATTAAGTGCATCTTTCATTTTGTCATTTCGTGCAGCCAATACATGTATAAATCAGAACAACTTGCCCATAGCATTCGCCAACTCATTGAGAGCGGCACTTTAAATGCACACGAGAAGTTACCTTCTTTAAGAGATCAGGTGCAACGCTCTGGTTTTAGTTTAATGACGGTAATGAATGCTTACCAAGAGCTTGAATCTCAAGGTTTGATCTATTCCAAAGAAAAATCGGGATACTTCGTTGCTGAGCAAATTACGCTTAAACCTTTAGAACAATATTCTGTTGTTTCACTCAATTCTAAAATTGAAATTAACTCTTTAGTTTTTAAATATCTTAAATCGATTCAACATGAGTCTGTCATCCCTTTTGGTTCGGCCTTTCCCGATAGTCAGCTTTTATATGCACCAAAACTCATTCAAATTATGGGGCAACTTGCCCGCCAGAAACAAAGTTATGACCAGACTACGAGCCTACCTCCGGGTAATTTAGCTTTACGAAAACTCATTGCTCAACGCTACTGTATGCAAGGGATCCAAACCGACCCAGATGACATTGTCATTACATCTGGAGGATTGGATGCACTCAATCTTTCTTTACAAGCAGTTGCCCAACCAGGCGACTATATTTTATTACAGCAAAACGTATTTTATGGCGCTTGGCAAGCAGCTGAACGTTTAGGGCTAAAAGTTATTACGATTCCTGAACATCCTCAATATGGTTTTGATCTAGAAGCTTTTGAACAGGTCATTAACAATTATCCAATTAAAGTATGTTGGCTCATGCTCAATAGCCATAATCCAATTGGGTTTACAGTCAGTGATGATATTAAATATAAAATTGCCAAATTGCTTCATGAGCACCAAATTTATTTGATTGAAGATGATGTCTACGAAGAGCTGTTTTATGGCGGACAAAAACCACTTTCAATGAAGTATTTTGACCAACAAAATCTGGTGCTCCACTGCTCGTCTTTTTCTAAAACTTTAGGTGCAGGTTTTCGGGTGGGTTGGGTCTATGCGGGGAAGTTTTCCGATCATATTCAGCATTTACAGCTCATGAGTACCATTTCAGTGAATGCACTCATTCAAAATGCATTAGTCGAGTTTTTGTCTCATCATCACTATGAAAAGCACTTACGTACTCTCAGGCTTTCACTTGAGCGTTATAAAAAGCAGTTTTATCATTACTTAAAGCAACATCTGCCATCAACTTGTGAGGTTTACTACTATCCAAGTGGTTATTTTCTTTGGGTTAAGCTGCCGAATAGTTTAGATAGTATGCAAATTTATGAAGAGTTAATTCAACAAAACATTGGGGTAGCTCCAAGCCCATTGTTTAGTGTTTTACCCGCGCAGCAGCATTATTTAAGAATCAACTGTTCTTTTGAATCAACACCTAAAATTCAAAGTGCATTAGAACAAATCATTAAGACAATTCAACAAAGAGTTGAAGCTGTTTCTTAAATAAAGTACTTCGACCTAAGCACAATTTTATAGTGGTGATTTTGTGGTAAATTTATAGCTTAAATCTATATTTTTAAAGGAAACAGGTTCAAGGAATTAATATGGAAATTGATGAAGAACTCACCCTTAAAAAGATACAGATTTTTTTAGCATTTATGCGCTGTGGCAACTTATCTAAAACAGCAACAGAAATGGAGCTTAGTAATGTCAGTGTTCACAAAGCATTGCACTCTTTAGAAAGTGCTTTGCGTTGCCCACTTTTTAAAAATGAAGGACGTAATCTAATTCCTTTAAAAAGTGCCTATGTATTTGAAGAACGGGCGCAAAAAATCGTACAGGACATTTTTATAACTGTTAATAAAACCAGAGAAGCTGCTGGCTTTGCGGCAAAAGTTTTACATTTAGGTTCTCTTTATTCTTTGACTGTCAAAACAATTCCAAATGTGATTAGTGGTCTTAAACTCAGACGTAGTGAGCTAGATATTCAACTGTTACTGAGCTCAAATCAGGATTTAGTTAAAAAGCTTAAAGCAACGGAACTTGATGCCATTATTGTGGCTTTAAATGAAACCACTCAAGATGATGACTTTGAAATTTTACCTATGTTTTCAGATGATATTTTTCTAGCGGTAAACAAAGATTCTAAATATGCAGAGTTTAAAGAAATTGATTTAAGTTTATTAAAAGAAGAGACCTTCCTCACTTTAACCAAAGGCTTTGCGACTCATAACGATAGCGATATTATTTTTAAGAAAGCAGGTTTTTCTCCTAAAGTTGCTTTGCAAGTGAACGATATTTTTACCTTAATTAGTATGGTCAGCTCAGGCGTTGGCTTTGCCCTTTTACCAGGTCGTATTTCTGCGGTTTATGAAAGCTCAGTTAAGCTTATTCCCCTAAAACAGCAATATCATATGCAACAAGAAATTGGTTTGGTTTTCTTGAAAAGTAAAGAACGAGATCCTAATTTACTCGCACTGATTGCCGAGTGTCGTATGTTTGCTTCTAATTTTAAAAGATAAATATCGGCAACTTATTAAATCTAATAAGTTGCCAGTATATTGGACTCGCTTAACTATGCAAAGATTGCATTAACTGTTAAGAAAAATAGGGATGGCCCAAGTAAGCAACCAAGTCCTGTGTAGAAGGTTGCAACTAAAGCACCATAAGGGACAAGTCTTACATCTGTTCCAGCTAAACCGGCTGCCGTACCGCTTGTTGTTCCAGCTAAACCGCCAAATACCATGGCTGAACGCGGGCTTTTTAGGTACATGAACTTTGCAAGAAGTGGTGTGCCGACCATAAAAAATACAGACTTGATTAATCCAATCGCAATAGAAAGTGCGATTACATCTGAACTTGCACCAATCGCTGTTCCTGTAATTGGACCAACAATATAAGTCATTGCACCTGCACCAATAGTCGTCATTGATATTGGATCTCGATATCCCATCACCCATGCGACCATAACCCCGATTGCAAAAGGTACAACGCAACCAAGCACTAATGCGATTAGACCAATTTTTCCTGCTTTTTTAACCTCTTTTACATCAACTTCAAATGCAGTTGAAGCAATAGCTAAATCTCGGATCATTGCTCCACCAAGCAATGCAAACCCAGAAAAAATCGTGATGTCAGAAATGCCCTTCGTCCCTTGCGTATAAACTCCTGCAAAATAGGCAACAACCAAACCTAAAGTAATCGCAATTGCAGAGCTTTGCAGTTTTCCTTTCGTCAAATATTTTGAGAGTAAATGGGAAACAAACATCATTAAACCAGTGACTGCAAGTGCAGTAACTAATGCATTTTTAGATAACACAGCAATTATAGCGTCCATCATTTAAATCCTTTTTGATTGAACTTTTTATAGTTTATATATGCTTAGGCTATTTTCTCATTGGTTTCTATAGTCCATTCATAGGTTTCATAATCGCCACTAATTCTATTTAAATAACGGATGACTAAAACCGTACCAATTAACGATGCAATAGAAACAATTAGTCCTAGCATTCCTCCAGATAGTGCAGCAACGACGTTTTGCCCAGCCGACATTGCAACAACAATTGGGATATACATTCCTGACCAATACAAAACTCCAAATTGTGTAACTTGTGGCAAATAACCTTTTCGTGCCAACAACTCTTTAGATAAAATCAAAAGAATCATTGAAATAGCAACTCCTCCCACATTGGCTTTCACACCTAATAACATGCCTAAGGTATTACCCAGATAATCGCCTAGTAAGTGGCAGATCGCTAATATTGCTGTTCCATATATAATCATGACAATCCCTCATATCCTTGGATCATTTATGCTTTTGTAAAATCAGATTCAAAAAGAAAAACTATTGTCCTGTTCTTTTTGCATTGCCATCTGAATGCTGTCTATGCGTGTTCCTTGAAAAGACAACACGGTTCCTTCTTTAAATGTTCGACGTGCAAGTGTAGTAAGCACCGTTCCCGGCAACGCTTCGATCTGCAACCTAACACCTCGCTCCCATGCAGCTTGGATGGTACTTTCCCAATCTACAGTTCGACTCATATTAAAAGCCAAGTCATCCCTAATCTGTTCAGCCTTGCCTAAAGTGCGAGCCGTTGTACCACTTAAATATCGAATTTTAGGCTGCTTAAAAGTGAGTCCCTCCATAGACGCTGCAAGTTGCTCTGCTTGCTGAATCAATAATTCACAGTGCGATGGCACAGATACATCTAATTTTTTTGCCACCACTCCTTGTTGCTTTGCCAAAACAGCAACTTGGTTCATGGCTTCAAAACTTCCTGAAATAACGATTTGATTATGTGCATTAATATTGGCGACAAACACCTGTGGCGTTATTTCATAAATCTGTTTGACCCATGTTTCAACAGCTGCACGGTCTGTACCAATTAGAGCAGTCATGCCATAGCCTATTGGGTAGGCGTTTTGCATGAGCTCCCCTCTATAGGCAACCAAGCGAATAGCATCTTCATAGGCTAAAACGTCAGCTACAACTGCTGCCGACCATGCACCAATCGATAGACCCGCTACATAATCAGGTTTTAAGTCTTCAGCAGCTAATAAAGCTGAACTTACTACCCCTGAAATGAGTAAACAAAGCTGTACGGCTCGCGTCGATTGCAATGCAGCCGAACTGTCTAGCATCAAGACATCTTCTTTGAGTGCATCCGATGCACGCTCAAGGTATTCTTTAACCAGAGCGGTTTGAGGTAAGTCGTGCAACATATTGCTTCGTTGCACACCTTGTCCCGGATATACCCAAATTGAAGCCATGATATCTATTCCCTAATTCCATGGGTTTTCTACTAAAACCGCACCATCTGCACGTTTTAATAGAACTTTTCCGCTATTCCTAGCCCATTCTTTTAAAGCCAATCCACCCTGTGGCAGTTGTAGCTGTATATCCACATTCAGCCCCGCTTGCTGAAAATTTTCGAGTAGCTCAACTGCTTGCTTTTTGGCAAAAGGCTGTTCAGCTCGAATCAACAAATCTATGTCACTTTGCTGGGTGACTGTTTCAATACCAGTTGCCAACTCAAACCCAAAACTTCCTGTATAGCCCCAACATCCTGAAAAGTTTTTCATGATGTTAGAAATGCTCTGCAAACGTTCTGCCAAATGCTCAAACTGCTGTGTATTAACGTGAGTTAGTGCCTCAGGTTTAAGTTGTCTGCTAATAGCAGATCGTGGCATTTGCGCTGCATATCGTTGATGACGTAATTGTCCTCTTACACCCACAGCAACCTGATCTAGAGGAGTGATTGCCCGCCGAACCACAACAGGATCGCCTCGTAGTAACACCTCTTTCACCCAAAGCGGAGCATCATCAGCCAAACAGTCTGCTGTCATGCCCCACAGCAAATCATGGGCTTCGAGATCAAGTTTCATGACCATTGCTCACGCAATAATTCACGAACCTTTTTAGACATCTGACGGTTTTGGCCGTGAAGTCTTTGTTCCAGTCCTCTAGATTGATCAGCATTAATTTCTTTAAATACTTGAGCAACCACCTGCTTCGCTAATGAAAGATCATCATTTGTCGGTTGTTCAGGGTTTTCAACCGATAAAAGTTCAGACAACAATCCAAGCGTTGCATAGCTCTCGATGTCATAAGCCATTGGAGGAATGCTTGCAGCTAATTGTTCTAACTCATCAACCGACCGTTGGGTAACGCGTGCAGCAGATTCTTTGCCCATTGCATGCACCATAACACCTGAATCTTTTAAGGCAATAATACGATTGGCTTGGTAACCATGCGCTAAGAAAGCACCTGACATCGACTTACCAACCAATAAACTGACAATAGGATGGCCTTCTAGTCTAGCTCTGGCATAGCTATCTACTGCACCCGCTAAAGCTTGATGAATACCTAGTAATTCTTCACGGCGACCATAGGCCTGACTAGGTACATCAACCAGACATAAAATGCCGCGTTTAGTCTCGGCATGCGCATCAGCTTGAATCACCTCATCAACCGCTTTTGCCAAACTCCAACCTTCCAAAAGGCCAACTTCACCTTGCCTCGCTCGCGGGAACAAATTATTGCTGTCCTGAACAACGGCAATCACACGTACTGCTTGCTGATCAATCTGACCATCAGCCACCCAAATAGAAGCTGGAAAACCTTCAACTGTGTTAAAGCCCTTCGTGAGTGCTTTAAACCACTGTGCACCTCGCGTAGATGCTTTTAATGTATCAACGGCGATATTCATGCTTGTTCTCCTTGATACAAAGCTTGAACCTGTGCTGGGGTAATCTGCTCAGCAGTATCGACTTGTTGTAGCTGTGCTAAATAGAATGAGTAATTTGAACTACGATGCTGTTCAGGCACGCCTTGGACTAAATAATCGATTACTTGTTGGCGGATTTTCTGGCGATCATCGTCAACATAGGCATCTGCTAAGCCACTGGCAAAACGCTGATTTCCCCCAGTTATGCTCCAAATAAATGGACGATCTTTGGCGTTATATTCTTGTACGCCAGCTTCTTGTTCAATCACTTGTGGGCCATTTAAGCCTAAACGTCCTTCTTGTGTCATTACAATATAGCTACATAGTCCAGCAGCAATCGACATACCACCAAAACACCCTACACTACCGGCAACCACAGCAATAACAGGTTGATATTGCCGTAAGTTCACAATTGCAGCCTGAATTTCAGCAATTGCAGCCAAACCCAGATTTGCTTCTTGTAAGCGAACCCCACCAGTTTCTAGTAATAAGATTGCAGCCGTTGGAATACCTTTAAGATTGTCTTCAACCGCAAGCTCTAATGCACCGGCAATTTTAGCACCACCAACCTCGCCTAAGCTTCCACCCTGAAATAAGCCTTCAATTGAAATCAAAACTACTGGTCGTTCTTCAATAGTTCCTTTTGCAATTACCACGCCATCATCTGCTTGCGGCACAATATTTTGCTTAAGCAACCAAGGCGACATGACACGTGCAAATGGATCGAGTAACTCACGAAAATTCCCTTCATCCAATAATGCCTTGGCACGCTCTCTTGCACTCAGTTCAATAAAATCTTGTTTATTTAATAAACTTTGGATATCAGTCATGAGCAATCTCCTCCAAAGCCTGTTCCAGACGTAAGCGAACAACACCGGGGGTTGCACCAAAGTCATGAATATCAATATTGACGGCTGGTGGTATTTGCGCTGTAAAAATCCGTTCAAAAAGATTTTTCCAACGTGCAACACTACCATCCACCGAAGTCACCACCTGAATAGTGGTTTTTCCCGCCTCACCAGGTTCCATCAAAATTTCTAAATCACCTGAACCCACACATCCTACCAACGCTTTTTTTACAGGTGGTTCTGTCGCCAAAAACTCAAAATGAAGTGTTTCCATAATCAAAATCCCTCTTTATTTTTTGAAGATGACTGCTCAACACGATCTATAAACAATGTTGCTGCCAACAAATCGGCGGCTCCACCAGCGGATGCTTTCATCTGAAGCAAGTCAATCTCTAACAAATGCAAAGCACGTCGGCCTTCTAGGCTTGAACTACCGCCTAAATCGAGCACTTGCTGAGCCCCTTGTTGCATACGCTTTAAGCCAGATGTCCCAGAGCGATAGAGCACACAGGTATCTGTCAAATCAGTCATGATGGCAAGCAAAGCATCTAAGCGAGCAAACTCTTCTTTCATGGGTTTACTGCGACTTTGATAAAGCTGCTTTAAACCAAAATTCACAATGGTTGGAAAGCCTTGTTGTGCCTGCTCTTTTGCACCTAAGACAGCTAATTTTTTCTGTACCTGCTGACCATGACTCAAAGCCTGTTTGGGAATAAAACGGTCTTCAAGCTGGGCAATCTGACCTGCTAACTGACATAGCTCAACAGCCGATAAGTACTGTTGATTTGTGCGCGCCAATGCTGCTGCCGTCACCATTAAACCCAAGGCCCAAATTGCACCGCGGTGTGTGTTGACTCCATCTGTTGCTAACATCATGGTGTTTTCACCTTGGCGACCAATTTCACCAATGTCTTCACGCAAGGCCTGACACACTGTTCCGTGCTGGATTGCTGCTTGCGCCATCGCATCAAACATTGGGCCTAAACTTTTTGCAGAGCGTTCCATTAATTCCAAAGTCAGATCATCATGTGCGCCACTGCCACGACGGTCGACCAAGGCGGGCTTTGGTGTCAGATTCACTTCATCAATTAAAGCCTCGACCGCCATGTCTGCTAAAAGCTGACTATGGCTGAGTGTTTGATATTGAATTTGAGCCATCATTACCAACTCCTGAATTTTGCAGGGGGTTGATATAACCCATCTGACCATGTCACCAAATCGGCAATATTTTTTGCAGCTAAAAGTTCACGTGTTGCATCGGTACGGCGAATGCCTAAATCTTCTGGGAACACCACTAAACCTTCACGTCTTAAACGTGCTGTAGTTTTAGGGTCTTGGCTTAGACCAATACTGGTCACTCCTGCCACTGCGGCAATCATGGCTTGACGCTCTTCTTGGCTACTTGCTTTATATAAATAAGCAATGCCTTCTTCGGTCAATAAATGGGTGACATCATCGCCATAAATCATGATTGGTGCTAAAGGTAGACCTGCCGTTTTTGCAACATCAATCGCATCAAGACGATCCACAAAAGTCGGCTTACCGCCCTCTTGAAAGGTTTCCACCATTTGCACAACCAGTTTTTTACCGCGGGCCAAATAGGTTTCTGTTTCATTGGCACCTTGCAAGCGCATATCTAGCCATGCTGGTGTATCATGGCGGCGTCCGCGCGGGTCATGCCCCATGTTCGGTGCACCACCAAAACCAGCTAAACGACCTTTAGTGACAGTCGAAGAATGCCCCATGCCATCAACCTGTAAAGTTGCACCAATAAACAGATCAACGGCGTATTGACCTGCAAGCTGACACATCATGCGGTTAGAACGTAGCGCCCCATCACGTCCTGTAAAGAAAACGTCGGGACGAGCGGCAACATATTTTTCCATACCGAGTTCAGTACCAAAACAATGCACACTTTCAACCCAACCTGTTTCAATAGCTGGAATTAACGTTGGATGCGGATTCAGTGTCCAGTTTCGGCAAATTTTTCCTTTTAAACCTAAAGACTCACCATAGGTCGGTAAAATCAGTTCAATTGCCGCAGTGTTAAAACCAATCCCATGATTTAACGATTGCACATTATGCTTTTCATAAATTCCGCGAATTGCCATCATGGCCATAAGCACATGAACAGGTTTGATATGTTTCGGGTCGCGAGTAAATAACGGTTCAATATAAAAAGGCTGGTCTGCCACAACCACAAAATCAACCCAAGAGGCAGGAATATCGACACGTGGTAAATCAGAAACGTCATCGACCAGTTCATTCACCTGAACAATCACAATGCCGTCACTAAAAGCCGCAGGTTCAATGAGTGCAGGAGAATCTTCAGTACTTGGACCTGTATAAATATTGCCTTGGCGGTCTGCCATAAAACCGGCCGAAAGCACCACATTTGGAATAAGATCGACTACAAGGCGTGAATATAGTTCGATATAAGTATGGATAGCGCCAATTTCTAATAATCCATCTTCAATCAACTGGCTAATACGCAAACTTTGCGGGCCAGCAAAAGAGAAATCGAGCTTGCGTGCAATGCCTTTTTCAAACAGATCAAGATGTTCTGAACGTCCAACGCTTGGCATAATCATATGTAAATCATGCAAAACATCTGGATTGGTTTGTGCCAAAGATCGAGATAAGAAATCTGCTTGCTTTTGGTTATTCCCTTCGAGTACGACTCTGTCACCCGGTGTAATCAGCTTTTCTAAGACTTTAATAATATCTTGAGTTGGAATGACCACACCATCGGTATATTGGTTTGCCATCTCCAGTTTTAATTGTTTGGCATGACGCCGCTTTGTCCATAATCGTTCTTTATTCTGAACTGATCCTTCCATGTGCTTACCTATATAGATCGCAGTTTTGTTCTGAATCTATAAAAACGCTTTATGGAATTTTGATCAATCAACCTACATCAGCAGTCATTAACCTCAGGTTAATGATTTATTTTAAGGTGGCTAAAAAGGAATTTGAGAGAATCAACGCACCAAACGTCCGCTATAAACTTGCTTATTTATAAAAACTGGTGCTTCAACTGTTTTGTATCAAACTATCAGATGATAGAATATTAAGTCTAATTATTCAGCTGCAATTACTTGATAAAAAATAGTTTATGCTAAAGAAATATACATATACCTGCTGCCAAAGACGCCTCAACATTTTCAAGCTGGACTGTTGATACTTCCCTATATAAAAACCGAAAACATTCAGACTCATCGATTAATACTTATAATTAAAGGCTCTTTATGCTTCAAAATACCATGCATCGCCAAGTTCTAATTTTGGCGAGCTCCCAGTCACTTTTTCAAACCATATCAGTGATCGTCATGACCATTGGTGGTTTGGCTGGGGCTAATATTGCAAATACTCCTACGCTTGCAACTTTACCCATTGCATCTATGTTTTTGGGTACGGCTTTAATGATGTTTCCTGCCTCAATGCTCATGGCGCATGTAGGACGACGTAACGGTTTTTTATTCGGCGCCTCTTTGGGCGTGCTTGGTGGCATTATTGCCTCAATCGGCATCTTTTATAGCTCACTACTGCTTCTTGCATTAGGCACACTATGTGTTGGAGCATATCAATCTTTTGCTCAGTTTTATCGTTTTGCTGCCAGTGAAGTTGCAAATGACGCGTTCCGTTCACGTGCTATTTCTTGGGTGATGGCAGGTGGTATAGTTGCTGCACTCATTGGCCCAACTTTGGCACGTTTTGGTGGCCCTTTATTCCAACATTTAGAATATATCGGTTCATTTTTAATTATCAGCATCATCTCGCTCGTGGCAATGGGTATTTTATCCAGCTTAAATATTGCTCATACAGTTGAACAAAAATCTGACTTTACTGCTGGTCGACCATGGCAAGAGATTGTATTTAAACCTACCTATTTAGTTGCTTTGTTTGGGGCGGTAACAGGCTATGGCATCATGATTTTAGGTATGACCGCCACACCGATCGCCATGCGACACTCACATCATGAACTTGGATCGATTACGACAGTCATTCAACTGCATGTACTCGGTATGTTCCTGCCTTCATTCTTTACTGGAAATTTAATCGCCCGATTTGGTGTGCTTAAAATCATGTTTGCAGGTCTTGTGTTATTTGCTTGCTACATTGGTTTTGCCCTCTCTGGTATTCAATTCGAATCTTTTGCTATCTCTTTAATTTTATTAGGCGTGGGATGGAACTTTTTATTTATTGGCAGTACTTCTTTATTAACAGGAACGTATACAGCTGCTGAAAAAGCCAAGGCCCAAGCGATTAACGACATGACTGTTTTTATTGTCGGCTTAATCTGTTCTTTTAGCGCAGGTGCGTTACTCGACTTAGTTGGCTGGAAAGCAATGAATATGGCTTTAATACCGTGGTTAGTCATTGCAGCAGTTTCTCTTTTCTGGCTCAGCCCCAAAAGAGAAAAGCAGCTTGTTTAAATGATTTCTAACGCGGTTTGCTTAACAGCCATTCCAAGTTTTGACGAACCGCAGGCCATTCATGTTTTAAAATGCTATAAACATGAGTGTCCCGTAAAATATCATCTTTGACAATTTGATGGCTTCTGAGCACGCCATCGAGCTTTGCACCTAAACGTACAATTGCGGCTTGGCTTTGCACATTTAAAGAAGATGTTCGTAACTCAACCGCAATGCAGTCTAAAGACTCAAATGCATGAGCCAACAATAGTTTTTTACACTCAGTATTCACAGGCGTGCGCTGTGCAGATTTACGATACCAAGTCGAACCAATCTCTGCACGGCGATGAGCCGCTTCAATATGCATTAAGGTCGTCATACCCACCGCTTGCCCAGTTTTTCGGTCTTCAATATAAAATGGCAACATGCTTCCTGATTGCTGCAAACCAAGACGTCTTTCAATTTCAGCAGTCATCTGTTCAGGTCTTGGAACACGGGTATACCAAAGGTTATAGAGCTCACCATCGCAAACTGCTTCTGCTAGAGATTCAGCTTGAGTTACATCTAGCGGCTTTAAAATAACGTGTTCGCCTACCAACTCAACAGGTGTAGTCCAAGACATGTTTTTCTCCTTAATGAATACTAAAATTTTATATTTTCAAAACTATTTGTTTAACTCAGCCACACTGTACATAGCATCAGCTATAGTTTTATGACCAGATTTCGATAGTCCATCCGCCGCACCTAAAATATCTCGACGATCTTTGTTTTGCCCAAGTTTTGATTTTCCTTGAAGCTTGGTAATTTCAATTTCGATTCCTACAATCGCTTTTAGCATGGGCTCTAGATAGTCTTTTGGCGCATCAGACATTTTCCATGGTTCAGGTTGAGATGCTTCATGGGTACGGGTTAAACGAGCCACAACACCTCGAACATAACGCTCATCATCTCGAATCGTCACTTTACCGTAAGCATGTACAACTCTATAGTTCCATGTTGGCACTTGTTTGTGCTGTTCATGTTTGGATGGATACCAATTGGGGGAAATATAAGCATCACCCGCCTGAAACACGACTAGCACTTCATCTCCATTTTTAACGTCCTGCCAGACAGGATTAATTCTAGATACATGCGCATGCAACATCCCAAAGTTCCCTTCATTTGTCTGTAACTCAAACGGAAGATGATTTGCATCTAAACCATTGCTCCCATGACTAAAAAGCACACCAAACGGATATTCCGTAATAAGAGAATGCAATACGTCCAAACGGTTTTCTGCAAAATCATCAGGGATATACATAGCTAAGAACCTCGTTGTAAATATCAGGGTTATTTATATTTTGTGTTGTAAATTTTCTGGTTTATGTGGTTTATTAAAAAGAACCACTTTGTATTTTTTTAAGTAGACCAGAATTATGGCAAGAATGGCAAAAGTTGTTGAACTTCCATCTATTGCAAAGATTGATAAAAGCCAAGGAAAGATTAGTGCTCAATTGACCCAAGCCTTACGCGAAGCTGTGCAAAGTGGTGATTTGCAGCCGGGAGACCCTTTACCATCTTCCCGTGAACTGGCCCAAACCCTTGAGGTCGCCCGCGGAACCATTATTGAAGCTTACGACCAGCTTTTAGCTGAAGGTGTTTTTGATTCTCAAGCAAGAACTGGAACTTATGTATCTCATGCGTTGGTTAAAACACCTGCACAGCAACATTTTAAAAAAGAATCGATTAAACCAAACTCAATACCTTTGACCAAATCTGCTCTTTCTTATGCCCAAGTGCTCAAGGAATTTAAACCACTTCCCCATGTTCCATTTGCTGTATCTGTACCCGTTGGTCGCACTCAACCGAGTGATATTTGGCGTAAGTTTGGTAATAAATTTAGATCACGCGGCGCAGGTGCACCTTCGGGATATGGCGAGCCTCAAGGTGTATTATCACTAAGAATTGCAATAGCAGACTACGTGCGTCGTTCGCGCTCTGTACACTGCGAACCTGAACAAATCGTGATTACGCCCGGCATTCAACAAGCGCTTTATATTTGCAGCCAGATTTTATTTGAAGCCAAAGATGAGGTGTGGATTGAAGATCCAGCATATCGTGGGACCACAGCTATTTTTGAGCATGCTGTACAAAATATTGGTATGGTGCGTGTTCCAGTTGATGACGAAGGTATTCAGGTTGAAGCTGGAATTAAACTGTCTCCGAATGCCCGTGCAGCTTTTGTAACCCCTTCTCATCAATATCCACTTGGCATGCCTATGAGCTTGGCAAGACGTACTGCATTATTGGCTTGGGCAAAGCAGCAAAATGCATGGATCATTGAAGATGACTATGACAGTGAACTCCGCTATAACGGTCAGCCCTTTCCATCTTTGCAAGGCATGGCACCCGATCAAGTGATTTATCTCGGTACTTTCAGCAAAGTATTATTTCCGTCACTTAGACTTGGCTATGCAGTGTTACCTAAGGAACTGGTGGCACCTTTTTGTGGACTGAGGGTGTTAATTGATAGACACCCGCCTACAGCCGACCAACATGTTTTGGCTGCTTTTATTCAAGAAGGCTATTTAGAGCGACATATTCGACGTATTCGGAATGTTTACTCAGAAGTTCGAGAACACATTATTGGTTTGATTGAAAAATACATACCTCAAGAACTGGCTTGGTTACAACCGGGCGATCAAGGCATGCATATGGTGTTATGGCTTGCTCAACATATTAATGACGTTGAAGTTGCAAGCACGGCAGTCAATGCAGGCATTGCGATTAAGGCAATTTCACCGACATTTTCAAAAGAACAGCAACGTTCGGGTTTAATTGTTGGCTTGGGTGACTTTGAGCCCGAACTGATGGAACAAGCCATAAAAAAACTATCAAAAATCATTCAACAACATGACAAGCCCACATAAACAAAACCTACAACAGCAACCATAGATGGATGGCAAACGGGCCAATCAGCACCATTAAAATACCTGCAATGACCATAGTTAAACTTGCAATTACGCCCTCTTCACTATTGCGCTGCTGAGCTCGCACTGTACCAAAACCATGGGCTGCGTTCCCAAAGGCGGCTCCATTTGCCACATTAGAACGAATTTTAGTAATCGCTAAAATTGCATCGCCACAAATCATTCCGACTAAACCCGTAATGACGGTGAATAATGAAACCAAAGCCGCCGAACCGTGAATATCTTCAGCTAAAATCATGGCAAATGGTGTTGAAATCGAACGTGCCATCAAACTATTGGTGACTTCGGGACTAAAATGGAACCACTGTGCCATTTCATAGGCAGACATCACGCCCACACTCATTCCCACAATAATCGCGATAGATAAAACACCTAAGTTTTTACGGATTGTTTCCCGATAACGATAAATAGGTACAGCAAATGCGACCGTAGCTGGCCCTAATAAATTAACAATCCATTGAGTATCTTCTGAATAAGTTTGGTATGAAATTCCAAAAATCGTCATTAAAATGATGGTGAGTACAGGCACACTAATCGCGGGTGACAACCAAAGTTTTGGATGCTTTTGATAGATTTTCTTTGCCACAACATAAGCTACCAAAGTCCAGATGAGGCAAAGAATTGACCAGATATTCATGTCGTTTTTCTCTTTAGCTATGCTTATGTTGAAGACGTTTTCGAGCCTGTAAATAAGCTTTCAAACGATTGTAATAGTGAATGGTCAAACACGTACTGAGCATGACTGAAATAGTCCCAACTGCAATGCTCAAAACAATTTGCCAACCTTCGGTCATAAACAAGGTTTTATACTGAACTACGGCAACCACCACAGGCACAAAAAACAGTAATAGCTCACCTAAAACAACGGTTGCTCCCATTGCCACCTGATCGATTTTTATAACTTTAAAGAACAGGCATAAAAGCAATAAGAACATACCTAAAATGCCTGCCGAAACAGGTACGCCAAGTTTTTGATGTAAGAGATATCCCACCCACCAAAATCCAGCCAAAATTAGAATTTGTTTAACCAACTCTAAAAGTGAAAGTGGTGTGGGTGTTTCAGAAGTAGATTCAGTACTCATTTTGCGAAATTAAATGGTTAACTACACCATTATGCTATCTTGGTTAAACCTGCTAAATATGAATTATTCATGTTAATATTATTCCAAAATGGAATAATCTACTCTTCGTTATGCTCTCTTTAAAATCATTACAGTGTTTCGTTACCTTGGTAAAAACAAAAAGCTTTACCCGTACCGCTGAAGAGTTGTATTTGACTCAACCCACCATTAGTAAAATCTTACAACAGCTTGAAGAACAGCTTCAGGTACAGCTTTTAGTTAAACTGGATCATGGACGCAAAAGACAAATTGAATTAACTGCAATTGGAGAACGTATTTATCAACATTCTCTTGAACTTCTTCAGGCAGAACAAAACATCTTTCTTGAAATTGAAAATTACCAACAATTAAAAACAGGTACTTTAAAACTTGGCGTACCACCTTTAGGTTCGCAGCTCCTAACGACTGCCCTGTTTGATTATCATCAGCAATGGCCAGATATTGAATTGGCTTTTATGGAGGTTGGTTCGCGTGGTATTGAACAAGCCTTACTCAATAACGAGTTAGATGTTGGCGTTTTATTACAGCCCTTTGATGAGCAAATTTTCAATAGCATTGAGCTATGTAACTACCCTTTAATGGTACTTTTACGTCGTGATGCCACTTGGGCAAACCGTAAAAAAATAAATCTAGAAGAACTACAACATCAGTCGTTTTTAATGTTTCCAGAAAACTTCTCTCTAAATAGTATTATTCTCGATGCTTGTAAACAGCGTGGGTTCTATCCAACTATCGCTTGTCGTACCAGTCAATGGCACCTCTTGGCAGATATGGTTTTACAACGTATGGGAATTGCGCTGCTGCCACAATACTATACCGACATGCTCGACCCGACTTTATTTGCAGCAGTACCGCTTGAAAAACCAAATATTCAATGGCACTTAGTCATGGCTTGGAAAAAGAATCTTCCTGTCTCACCAGCGGTACAAGCGTGGCTGAGCATTGTTCGTCAGCATTTTCAGCACATTAAACCCTAATGAACAATGAAATTGCTTAATTCAGAGATCGATAAAGCTTTTCCACAAAAAAGCTACCCAATCTTGGAACAGCTCACTTAGACTAGATCCCATCCGTTTTATGACATGGACAATAACAATGAATAATGAACACTTTAAGCTGTACACAGATTCACAATTTTTAAGCCCCTACGCATTTACAGTTTTTGTCGGGCTACATGAAAAACAAATTCCATTTGAAATAGCGACCATCAACTTAGGCCAACAAGACCAGTTTGAGAAATCTTTTGTAGCAAAGTCATTAACAGCCAAAGTCCCTGTACTTGAGCATCATGATTTTGCCTTATCAGAATCTTCTGCCATTTTAGAATATCTTGAAGAACTCTATCCCACCTCAGCAATTTATCCAAAAGATATTCAGGCACGTGCAAGAGCTCGACAAATTCAGGCATGGCTCAGATCAGACTTGGTTGCTTTAAGAACTGAACGTCCAACTGATGTTATTTTTATTGAACCCACATCTACCCCACTTTCAGAAGAAGGTCAAAAGGCAGCCGAGAAACTGTTTTTTGTTGCAGAAAAACTTCTAGCGCCTGATGCCGAATTTCTTTTTGGTTCATGGAGCATTGTGGATGCTGAACTCGCACTGATGTTACAACGCCTCATCCAAAATGGTGATGCTGTACCAGAGCGATTAAAAAATTATGCACTGCAACAATGGCAACGCCAGAGCGTTCAAAAATGGCTTGCTTTGCGACATAACTAAATCCTATATTTCAACCAAACATGAGATAAAAAAATGAGTGATTCAAACTATATTCCTCCACAAGTTTGGCAATGGACTGGAGAAAAAACCGATTTAAACCAACCTACTTCTGGTTCTCGCTACGAACATACTCTGCCCGTCGGAAAACACCCGCTCCAGCTTTATTCTTTAGCAACACCTAATGGTCAGAAAGTCACTATTTTGCTTGAAGAGCTTTTAGCATTAGGGCATCAAGATGCTGAATATGATGCTTGGCTCATTAAAATTGGTGAAGGACAGCAATTTGGCAGTGGCTTTGTAGAAGTTAATCCTAACTCTAAAATTCCAGCATTGGTTGATCATAGCCAAAACCCGCCATTAAGAGTGTTTGAATCTGGCTCAATTTTGCTTTATTTAGCTGAAAAGTTTAAAGCTTTCATTCCGACCGATATTGCTGCGCGTACTGAATGTCTCAATTGGTTATTCTGGCAAATGGGCAGCGCGCCATATTTAGGTGGTGGTTTTGGACATTTTTATGCCTATGCGCCCGTTAAAATTGAATATGCGATTAACCGCTTTGCTATGGAAACAAAACGCTTACTTGATGTGTTAGATCAGCATCTAGCAAAAAATGAATATTTAGCTGGTTCTGAATATACTATCGCCGACATTGCCTCATTCCCTTGGTATGGTGGTCTTGTTAAAAACTGGGTCTATAACGGCGCGGAGTTTTTAGGTGTTGATGAATATAAAAATGTTCAACGCTGGGCAGATGCAATTCTGGCGCGTCCTGCTGTTCAGCGTGGTCGTATGGTCAACCGAACTTTTGGCGATTTAGAAACACAGTTACATGAACGTCATGATGCCAGTGATTTTGAGACTAAAACGCAAGATAAAGTTTAATCGTCATTTTTAAAATAAAACCCACTTTTGCTCAAATAGTGGGTTTTATTAATCTTCAATATTAAAAATTATTTAATCTATTGATGTAACGAAAGTCCTTTAATTGCCTTATCAACAGCTTTTTTAGGTCCTCTTAACGCCACCCCGACCAAATTTAATTGATTTGCATCGTCGGCCAGAAAAGCCGCTCGATTATCCTCATCATTTCCTGTAGAAAACATAGCATGTACATATGGAATAATCGTTAGATCTTGCTCAATTCCCTTACGATGCGCTTTTTGTAGTCCTGATAAATCACCCTCAAATACCAACATTGGCTGCCCTAGCATATTGCCATATTCATAACCATTTGCATCGATATAAGGTTTACCCAACATTTCAGGTACAGCCGACGCAACTCCCGTTGCCAAAAAAGCCACAACATTTAGCCTTTGCCAAGTCGCAAGATCATTACGGACAATCAACGCAATTTTTGTGTCAAACATAAACCTCTATCCTGAATCATTTATCTCAAGTTAGTCATCATGCCTAATCCAGATTTTTCTCGTCTTGTACGTTTGTGCAAGCGCAATCACAAACGTACAAGACCCTAAATTTACGAGTCAGTATGCTGGGTTGTTTTTGATTCAGTAGATGCGTTATGGAAATCTTTCTTTATACCTTAAGTGTGATGTATAGCCCCGGCCCAGTAAATTTCATGGGTTTGAATGCGGGACTTACAGGACAGTTCAAAAAAACGATTTATTTTTTTATGGGTGTCGGCTGTGCGATGCTGATGTTATTCATGATTTTTGGATACGCAGGCGCCGCAATTATTCCACAAAAAGCCCTGCACTATATTGCCTTGCTCGGCGCATGTTATACATTTTATCTTGCGTTTCAGATGTTAAAAGCGGATATCGATATTAATGATGAAGCCACTGAAATTCAGACACTTTCTTTCTGGAATGGCTTTTGGATACAAACTTTAAATCCAAAAGGGATTTTGGTTATTTTGCCTGTTACAACGATTATGTACCCAACAGCACACATTACCGGCATTCAAATCTTCTTAGTATCGTTGCTCATTTCGATTGGTGCAGCAGGCGCACCCTGTCTTTATTCGTGGGCTGGTGCAGTGTTAGGCAAAAAAATTAAAAATAAAATTTGGTTTAATCGCTTAAATAAAACCATGGCAATGATGCTAATCATTTCTGGCATATTTATGCTTTACGATTTCCTGAAAGGAATGAATCTAATTTAAGACAAAGTCTATGTCAGTCTAAACAGGCTGACTTTTAAATAACCTGTTTAGGAAGATAACTTGTTGATCATCCGCCATCTGGCTGGAGTCAATCCAAATGCTTTTAGAAAATGACGAGTCATGTGGCTCTGATCAAAAAATCCGGCAATTAAGGAAGCTTGAGTCAATGACTCTCCATACATTAGGCAAGACTTCACAACCTCTAACCTACGCATGGTCATATATCGATGTGGACTTGTACCAAATAGCAGTCGAAAGTCGCGTGAAAGACTCCAACGGTCACGCCCAATATTTTTTTCAATATCATCTAAAGAAATATTCTCAAATAAAGATGCATGTATAAACTCTCTGGCACGTTCCGCTGCGACATAGTCATAAGAATGAGAATTTCGCTGTTTTTTATCAGAAATTTCGTAAAGTGTAGTGGCTAAATCATATAAAGCATCTTGCTTTTCTAAAGGGTCGATATGCTGGTCTATGCCTTGTAATAGAACATCTGTTGCCTTAAATAAACGGGGGTCCCGACTTAAGCCATTTTCAAAAAATGGTAAAGGCTTACCCTTCATAATTTCCTGTAGGGTTGCAGGCTCTACGTACACCATCCGATATCTAAAACCATCTCGTGTACCGGACTCTCCATCATGTTTTTCATCAGGATGTAAAACCATGGTCATTCCTGGCAAGCTATGTTTCATCTCTCCCCGATAATGAAAACTTTGAACACCAGTTAATGTCCGACCAATTGCAAATGTATCATGGCGATGCGACTCATAAGCATGATCATTAAAAAATGCTTCGATTCGTTCCAGACTATTTGGATCAGAATTTCTAACAATCCAATCATTTGCATTGGGCAGTTCAATCACATAGCCACCAAAATCTTATATTTCTAGACAACATTGAGTATACAAGTTATGGCTTAGACGCTAAGCATTTATTTTACGAAGCAACCAGTTATTCGCTTTAGCAGTGAATTCTCTGATTGTTAAATATGAGGTGACATTAAACAATCAACTTATTTAATTTTTATACTTATCTAATTTTAATAATAGTTAATAAGATTAATTAATAATATTTCTAAAAAATCCCCACATGCTCTATTTATAAAAAAATATATATAAATAGATATTCATTATTTCTGCTTATATTTAAATCAGCGTAAATTTAACAATAACAATCTAGATAGAAGATAAAGGATATTTTTAATGAATGCCAAATTAAATACAGAAAACCGTTCTGGTTTTATTTCATCTGGTTCAAATACATCCTTGTCAAATGAAGAGATTCTTTCTAAAGCACAACAATATGCCCAAGACCATGAGCTTAATTTTAGTGGAAGTTTATCACCTACTGATGCATGGCACCTCGTACAACAAGGACAGGCAGTTTTAGTTGATGTACGCACTAACGAAGAGCGCAAATTTGTAGGATATGTTCCTGAAAGTATTCATGTTGCATGGGCAACAGGCACCTCTTTCAATCGCAACCCACGTTTTTTAAAAGAACTCGAAACCAAGACGGGTAAAGATAAAACCATTCTTTTGTTATGTCGTAGCGGAAACCGCTCAGCATTAGCAGCCGAAGCCGCATTTAATGCGGGTTTTGAGCACATTTATAACGTTCTTGAAGGCTTCGAAGGTGACTTAGATGACAAACAGCAGCGTAATCAAAAAAACGGCTGGCGTATTCATCAACTTCCTTGGCAACAAGACTAAAACTTCAACACATTTTCAGTGAATCAAGGAAAGCTTGTGACTCAATGGAACATTAATGCTGTTGTACAGGGTTTACAACATGCAAGGCATGACTGGCGTCAGCAACAGCACAGAATCAAAGAATTTGGGGGCCGTGAACTTCCATCTAAAGAAGCTTTGAAAGCTATTTTAGATGATCTCTGCGGGATTCTATTTCCAATGCGCTTAGGCCCTGCCGACTTACGTCAGGAAACTGAAGATTCTTATATTGCCTATACTTTAAATCGGGTACTCACAGCCTTACATGCTCAAGTACAACTGGCTTTAAATTATGAGGCAAAGCGTCATTTGGGTCATTCAAGTACAGCCAAACAGCCACAAGAGCTTGCTCAAAATATTGTTCAAGATTTTGCTAATACCTTGCCTTCTATACGTCGTCTTTTAGATGGCGATGTGCGTGCGGCCTACGAAGGCGATCCGGCGGCACATAGTGTGGATGAGGTACTACTCTGCTATCCGGGCATATTTGCGATTATTTATCACCGAATTGCGCATCAGCTCTATGCCCAAGTGCCTCTGCTGTCTCGCATTATTTCTGAGTTAGCCCACTCTGCAACAGGAATTGATATTCATCCGGGTGCACAAATTGGTAAAGGATTTTTTATAGATCATGGGACTGGCGTAGTGATTGGTGAAACCAGTGTCATTGGGGAACGTGTCCGTATTTATCAGGCAGTAACACTCGGAGCAAAACGCTTTGAAACCAATGATGATGGTGCTTTGAAAAAAGATTATACACGCCATCCAATTGTTGAAGATGACGTTGTGATCTATGCAGGTGCCACTATTTTAGGCCGTATTACGATTGGTCGAGGGTCCATTATTGGGGGAAATGTCTGGCTGACACATAGTATTGCCGCAGGTAGTCAGATTTTACAGTCACCAAATGAGTCTTATCAAAAAAATCATATTCCCGGTTAAAAACTATAGATGTGAAATAAATAGATAAGGAGACAAATAAATAGTAAGAGCTGAATTAAATTAATTTAACGCTTATTTCTCATTTAAATATATTTTTATTTTAAAGATAGATTTTTAATTAATAAGCTACCTATTCAAAGTTTATAAAACCTTTTTATTTTTTTAAAACCAGAACTAATTCTAGTTTATAGCAACACTAGAGTTTTTAATTTCTTGATTTTACCAAGCCACTGTAATAAGGAAAAATGATTCATGGCGAAAAATACAGATAAAGCCCAACTTGCGCTTGGGGACCATGCGGCTCGCCAACTAGCCAATGCAACCAAGACAGCTCCTCAACTTTCTACGATTACTCCCCGATGGCTGACTCACTTACTTCAATGGCTTCCAGTTGAAGCAGGTATTTATCGCCTAAACCGTGTAAATAATACCGATGATATTCAGGTGGCTTGCACACAGCGTGATGAAGCAACTTTACCTCAAACTTTTGTTGATTATGACCCACAACCACGCGAATACTTTTTGAATGGTGTATCGACTGTTCTGGATGTACATACACGTGTTGCTGACCTTTACAGCAGCCCCCACGATCAAATTAAGGAACAGCTACGTTTAACGATTGAAACCATTAAAGAACGTCAAGAAAGTGAGCTCATTAATAACCCTGAATATGGCTTATTGGCGAGTGTGACAGATGATCAACGTATCTCAACTTTAAATGGCCCACCAACTCCGGATGATCTTGATGATTTATTACGTAAAGTCTGGAAAGAACCAGGATTTTTCCTAGCACACCCTGATGCGATTGCAGCATTTGGCCGTGAATGTACACGTCGTGGCGTACCGCCTCCAACAGTGAGTTTATTCGGTTCGCAATTTATTACATGGCGCGGGATTCCCCTCATTCCATCTAATAAAATTCCTGTAGAAGATGGCAAAACTAAAATCTTGCTGCTTCGTGTCGGTGAAAAGCGTCAAGGGATTGTTGGTTTGTTCCAACCGGGGCTTGCTGGTGAACAGTCACCGGGGCTTTCAGTACGCTTTATGGGAATCAACCGTAACGCGATTGCGTCGTATCTCATCTCATTATATTGCTCACTTGCAGTATTGACTGATGATGCTTTGGCAGTATTAGATGATGTGGAGGTGGACAAATATCATGACTACCCAGTTAACTACAAGTAATCTGCAAGGTAGTCCAACGGGGCCTGAAGTGACTGGTGTTAACCCACCAGCCAACTTCCCTGATGAGTCCACCATTGCTCGACTTGCTAATGAGTTTTTTTCAGCATTGCCAAGCTCAAGCAGTTCAGCTTCTCCATCGGGCCTTAACTTGGACTTACCTGTCGGAGCGCCACCGCACCCACCGCAACCGGGGGAACCATTTTCGGCACTCAGTGGTCGCGCACCTAATATTGCCTTTCAGAAAAGTCTTAATCCGGAATATCCTGAGCATATTCCTAATTTGCCAGACTACCCTGAACGTCGAATTGTAGCGTCTGCGCCTGTAGTTGGTGGTGCAAATTTACCTCGTCCGCCATTTGAACCACATTTGCCACAAGCGGTACATCATGAGCCTAATGTGCCACGTATTGAACCAAACTTACCGACAGGTGCTGGTGAATCACCTTATTATTTTTTAAATGATTTCTCTGCCCCAAATGCAGCAGAACCTTCTGTTACTGGTGTTGAAGATAACTATTCAATTGCGCAGTCTTTTCAGTTGCCGCATGGCGACCAGCTAAAGTCTTTACTCATTGAAGATCGTTTTTCAGCTGATACACCAGCAAAAACCTCACCAAGCTCTGGATTTTATTTCTTAGACTTACCACAAAGCGGGCAAAGTTATAGTCACTATCAACCATCTCAACCTACCTTTGTAGCAAGCAGTGCTCAACCCTTAGATGTACATGCCATTCGTCGTGATTTCCCAATCTTGCAGGAACGCGTCAATGGTCGCCCGCTCGTCTGGTTTGACAATGCTGCCACTACACAAAAACCGCAGCGCGTGATTGACCGGATTGCTTATTTTTACCAGCATGAAAATTCAAACATTCACCGTGCTGCACATGAGTTAGCAGCTCGTGCGACCGACGCCTATGAACATGCGCGAAATGTAGTTGCCCGTTTTATCGGTGCACCTTCTTCCAAAGAAATTATTTTTGTTCGAGGAACCACTGAAGGCATTAACCTAATTGCAAAAACATGGGGTGAACAAAATATTGGTGAAGGTGATGAAATTATTGTTTCTCACTTAGAACACCATGCCAATATTGTGCCTTGGTATCAACTCACTAAAAAAACAGGGGCAAAGTTACGGGTTATTCCTGTCGATGACACGGGGCAAATTATTTTAGAAGAGTTGCCAAAACTGATTAATGAACGCACTAAACTGCTGTCGATTACTCAAGTGTCTAATGCTTTGGGGACAGTTACCCCCGTTGCTGAAGTGATTAAAATTGCTCATGCCAAAGGTGTACGTGTATTGGTTGATGGCGCTCAATCTGTTTCGCATATACCAACCGATGTTCAAGCCTTGGATGCAGACTTTTTTGTGTTCTCTGGGCATAAAGTGTTTGGCCCAACAGGCATTGGTGCAGTCTATGCGAAACCAGAACTGCTAGACACGATGCCAGTTTGGGAAGGTGGCGGTAACATGATTCAGGACGTTACCTTCGAACAGGTGGTTTACCAACCTGCACCCAACAAGTTTGAAGCTGGAACTGGGAATATTGCCGATGCGGTCGGTTTAGGGGCAGCACTTGAATATGTAGAAAGTCTAGGTATTCATAACATTGCACGCTATGAACATGATTTGCTTGAATATGGTCAAAATGCGCTCAGCAGTGTGTCTGGTTTACGCCTCATCGGAACTGCTCACAATAAAGCCAGTGTCATGTCGTTTACCTTACAAGGTTATTCAACTGAACAGGTTGGTAAGGCTTTAAACCAGCATGGGATTGCTGTACGTTCAGGTCATCACTGTGCACAGCCAATTTTACGTCGTTTTGGTGTAGAACAAACCGTGCGCCCGTCTTTAGCTTTTTATAATACGACTGAAGAAATTGATTTATTGGTGTCAGTGTTACATCAACTGACGCGTAATAGGCGTAGCAATTAAATCTATTTGTAGAAAAGACTGCTTTCGAGTGGTCTTTTTTATAAACTTGCCATTATTAGTAAGTCCAACCGAAGGCTATTGAATAAATTAAAGCTTTAAACAGTAAAACTCTGTCTTGCTATCTAAGAGCTTGTGAATAGCTTTAGGCTGAACTAAAAGTCATTAGTAGTTATCACGGCAGAGTCTTATTATTTTAAATTTGATTTCTGAATTAGCTTTCGGCTCGAGCTAAAAGTTATTAGTACTATAGATAATTTAAAGTGGTTATCACGGCAGAGTCTTACCGTTTTCAAATCCAAAGAAAGTAGCTAATTCCATTACTTTTTTAAAAAAGTAACCAAAAACTTTCTCATCCACAGAACCTGTTCTCTGTTTTCATTTTTCAAATAATATTGCAAATACATTATCTTTATAAATTATGGGCAGGCTGTGGATGAAATTTAGCACTAGCAAATGCAAGTATGGACTCCATTATTGTGCTAGTCTAAAAACTTACAGATGACTTTAACCAGAGGAAATATTAATAGATATTCAACTTAATTAAACAATCCCCAAATCAATCTCAATGCAATCCCAATTAACAACAGCCCCATCACCCTCTCAAAATAAACCCCAAACTCCAAAAACCGTTTACGTACTATTGGATGAGCAAACATTACACTCACGACCATAAACCAGATCGCATTAACCATACACATCCATACGCCATAAAAGATCTGAACTTTCATGGGAGTTGTTACACTCACAATCGTAGTAAAAATTGCCAGAAAAAAGATGGTAGCTTTTGGATTCAATGCATTGGTGAGAAAGCCCATCGTAAAGGCTTTAAATAAGCTTGGAGCATCTGAATCTGCCTGGTCATTAATCTCAATATTAGTATTCGGCTGACTACGCAAACACTGCCATCCTAAATACAGTAAATAAGCTGCCCCCGCTGTTCTGATGAGTGACATGAGCCATTCGCTTTGTTGAATCAAAAAGCCAATGCCAACAAGGGTATAAAACACATGAACCGAAATTCCAACACCAATACCAATCGCAGTCAGACATCCAATTAAGTAGCCATAACGTACACTTTGTCTTACCGTAACCACAAAATCTGGTCCCGGTAAAATCACTGCCAAAAAGTGAATGAGTGCCAGCGTTAAAAACTCATGCCCATACAATTGCCACATTTATTCAGCCTCCTTGGCAACGCTATAGCTGACACTGAGCTTTCCTTTTTTAATCTGATAGGACTGAATTTCTATAAAACCAATATCCCCCAACGTTGCAACATGAGTCCCACCGCATGGAAATGCAGAAAACTCACCAAAACCGATTTCGCGAAAACCATCTGCATGTTGCTGAAGATTGGCTGGTAAATTAGCCTGAATATATTGTAAACAATACTGTTCAAGCATTTGAGCATCTAACTGTTGGGCTGTGTCCAAAGCAATGAACTGAACTCGTGCATCATGTGGCCAGTGCTGTGCTTTTACAGCTTGCCAGCCAAATAGATGCATTACATGTCCAAGCAAATGTCCTGCTGAATGTAAGCGGCTATGATAACGACGTCCTGCTTCATCCACTTGTGCGAAAGCCACTCCCAACTCAACAGGTTGTGTGCAGTAATGAATGATTTCCCCTTGTTCAATCGCCACATGTACGACATCAACTTCTGCGATTTTGCCCATATCACTCGGTTGACCACCACCTTGAGGATGAAATGGTGTTGCCGATAAATGCACGGCGAAACGCCCATCTTCACAAGGATTACACGCTAGAACTTCAATCTCAGCGGCAAGAACACCTGTTAAATACAATGCTTGCGTCATATTTTTCTACATATACGTTAAGATGAAAAAGATTGTATTGTGATTTCTTAAACGCGATAATCCACTCTAAATCCAAATAACTTTTGCCTCATGAGCACAAATCAAAGTTTAGTTCTTTTAAATGAAATGGCGACTTTTGTTAAAGTGGTCGAGTCAGGGAGTTTTTCTGAAACGGCTCGACAACTCGGTACTACACCCTCTGCGATAAGCCGTGCGATTGCTCGCTTAGAGCGTGCTTTAGGAACCCGCTTACTTTATCGAACCACACGAAAGCTTCGTTTGAGTGAAAGTGGTCAACAGGTCTATCAACGTTGCTTAGATATGGTCAATGCAGCGCAAGCAGTGATGGAAAGTTCAGGCCAATTTCATGTCGAACCGCAAGGAATCATTCGCCTGAGTGTTCCAAAAGCCGTTGGACATTTTATGATTCATCCACATTTACCAGAGTTTTTAGAACGTTATCCAAAAATTGATATTCAAATGCTTTTAGAAGACCGTTACGTTGACTTAATTGATGATGAAGTTGATTTAGCGCTTCGAATTACCGAGCAACCCTCTGGCGGCTTAATGGGACGAAAACTCATTGATATCGATCACTTGATTTGTGCTACTCCTGAATATTTAGAAAAACATGGCATACCAACCCATCCTCATGACTTAAAACAGCATGAATGTATCTATTTGGGTGAACAAATCAGTGATTCAAAATGGAAATTTCAACAAGGGAATAAATCGATTAGTGTTGCTGTGCGGGGTCGTTATGCTGCAAATCATACAGGTGTTCGTTTAAGCGCAGCCCTACAGCATTTGGGAGTAGCCAGCTTACCCTACTTTGTTGCGCGCCATGCTTTACAACAACAGACTTTGGTTCAAGTTTTACCCGACTGGGATTTTAAGACCTATTACAGTGGTGGGCTGTGGCTACTCTATCCGCCCACACGCCACGTACCACCGAAATTAAGTGTATTTATTCAATATTTGGCAGATAAATTGGCAGCAGAGCCGACTTTAAAAATCTAGACGGCTCCAATAATTGCGCCCTAGTCATTAGAGGCTATGAGTATGACTACTCAACCAATAAATCTTTTGGATTAATTGTATCGCCATAGACTGGTTTTAAAGTTTTTTCATAGGCCTGATGAATCACGCCTTCTTTTGCCAATTTCTCTAAATCTTGATTCAACCAGTCCAATAGCTCTTTATCACCCTTTTTCACTGCTGGTGCGATTAAGTCCTGCTCACCTAAGTTTGTAATGCCAACTGTGTAATTTGGATTTTCTTTAGCCCAAGCTAAAACCAGCAAGTTGTCATGTGCTAAAGCAGCACCACGGCCGTCTTTTAAAGCATCAAAGGTTTCAGTGTTTTGCTCATACTTTTGCAGTTTAATTTCAGGATGAGTCTTAGTGAAGAATGAATCAGCCGTAGTGCCTTTGTTCACCAACAAAGTTTTGTCTTTGAGTTGAGCAATATCTGTAATTGGATGAGTTTTAGGAGACACCACACCCAAAGCAACTTTTAAATAAGGTTTAGCAAAATCGACTACTTCTTTACGTTCTGGTGTAACTGTAAAGTTGGCAAAAATAATATCGACTTTATTGGCTTTTAAATATTCGACACGATTTGCAGCTTCAGTTAAAACAAACTCTACCTTGTTTTCATCACCCAACAAGTCTTTAGCAACATGTTTGGCAATCTCTACATCGAAGCCCTGATTTTTACCTTGAGCATCTAAATATCCAAACGGCGGTTTATCGCTAAATACACCAATACGCACGACTCCATTCTTTTTAATCTGCTCAATACTCGACACAGTTTGAGTGGTGTCAGCTGTTTTTTCATTAGATTGCGTGCCTTTATCACATGCAACCAAACCTAAACTCAACAAAGATGCAGCTAGAACATGCTTTATATTTTGTAAAGTTACTGTTGTCATTGTTTCACCCATTGTTCTTGTAAAAGTCTTATTTAAAATCACAGTGCCTACTTTTAGACACTGCTCCAGCGATATCGAAAATTATTGGCCTACATCTAAAAACACATTAGGATTAACCGATTCACCATAAATTGGTTTTAAGGTTTCATCATAAATTTTCTTAATTTCACCGCTTGTTCTTAGCTGCTTAATTTCAGTATTGAGCCAATTCAATAATTGGGTATTGCCCTTTTTCACTGCTGGTGCAATAAACTCTTGATCACCAATAGACTGGATACCCGCCACATAACTTGGGTTCTTCGCGGCCCACGCTAAAGCATAAGTACTATCTTGTGAAATTGCGTCACCACGACCGTCAGTCAAGGCTTTGAAGGCATCCGAGTTTCTTTCAAACTTCAGTAAATTCACTTTCGGATAGTGCTTCGTAAAATAGGTATCTGAACTGGTGCCTTTATTTACAATTAACGTTTTACCTTCCAATTGAGCAATGTCAGTAATTGGTTTGGCTTTAGGAGAGACAATACCAAAAGCACCTTTTAAATAAGGCTCGGCAAAATCTACAACCTCCTTACGTTCAGGCGTTACTGTAAATGTCGCAAACACAACATCGGCACGGTTTGACTTTAAAAACTCCACCCGATTTGAAGCCTCAGTCACAATAAACTCAACTTTTTTTTCATCGCCGAGCAGATCTTTAGTGACTCGTTTTGCTAAAGCCACATCAAAGCCCTGATTATTGCCAGCACTGTCTACATAACCAAACGGCGGATCGTCAGCAAAAACGGCAACTCGCAACACCCCATTTTTTTTGACTTGCTCTAAAGACTGGTCTTCTTGAGTATTACTTGCTTGCTCAGTTGATGGCGTTTTACTACATGCCGTTAATAACACCCCAGCAACAGCAATACTGCTTAATATTTTTATTGAATTACGTTTAAACATTCACTTCCTCATGATTCAAATAATAAAAATTTAGTACGACAAAATATTTAAAAAGGTTTTAGCTCGTTCTGTTTTCGGCTGTTCAAAAAATTCTTCAGGTGATGCCTGTTCAATAATTTTGCCCTTATCCATAAAAATAATGCGGTCGGCAACCTTACGGGCAAATGACATTTCATGTGTCACAATCAACATGGTCATCCCCTCATTGGCTAGTTTCAAAACAACATCGAGCACTTCTCTGACCATTTCTGGGTCAAGCGCAGCGGTAATTTCATCGAGCAAAATGACTTTAGGTTGCATGACCAGTGAACGGACAATGGCGATACGCTGCTTTTGTCCACCGGAAAGTTGTCGCGGATAATCGAGTTTTCGTTCAAATAGCCCCACTCGCTTTAACAACTCATCTGCAACTTGTTCAGCTTCATCACGGCGGCGTTTTTGCACTTTGAGTGGTCCGAGCAAAATATTGTCAATGACATTCATATGCCCAAACAGCTCATAGTTCTGAAAAACCATGCCAATTTTCTGGCGGGCATTAGTCCAGTCAACATCTTTACCCAACACACCCGAACCTGTTAATCGGATTTCACCACCCTGAATCGGTTCTAGTCCATTAATACAGCGCAGTAAGGTACTTTTACCGCAGCCGGATGGCCCTAAAATAACAACCACCTCTCCTTGTTCTACATCTAGATCAATGCCCTGTAAAATATGACTTTGTGCAAATGATTTCTGTAATTGTTGTATCGATAACAAAGGCATAATTACTCCCAGACCTTTTCTAAATGTGCCGCCAAACGAGATAAGGGATAGCAAATCAGAAAATACAAAATAAAAATAAAGCCATAAATCCAAAGCGAGGCGCTCGGCACAGTCAGTAGCGAATTTTCAATAATTTGCTGGCCCACCTTAATGACCTCCACCACACCAATCAGAACTGCCAAAGAGCTGGTTTTCACCATTCGGGTAAATAAATTAATCGCGCCTGGTGTTACTCGTTTTAGACTTTGCGGAAAAATAACGTAGACCAATGCTTGAACATGAGTCAGTCCAAGCGCATAGGCAGAATCGCGTTGATGCTGATCGATCGAGGTAATTGCTGCGCGAACCAAATCACCCATTTCAGCCGTGCCCCACAAAACAAACACCACAACACAGACCCACATTGCAGAAAACTGCCAGTTAAACCATGTGGCAAAACCGAAATAAAAAACAAACAGCAAAACTAAAATTGGAATGATTCGGATCGCTTCTAAATACAGGCGGCACAGCGCTTTAACTGCTATGTTTTTAGAAGTCATAATGACACCTAAAATCGTGCCTAAAATTGCAGAAAAAAATACTGAAATAAAAGCAATTTTTGCGGTTGCCCAAAGTCCCCACATTAAACGTTCGAGATGACTCGCCTGAAATAAATAATCAAGTTCCATGGCTCACCTTCCGACTTCTGTGTTCCAGATAACTGGTTAGAATAGAAACGGGCAATAAAATAATCAGATAAGCCATGATTAATAAGAACAAAGCTTCTGTTGTTTTATAATCCATGCCAATTAAGTCTTTGGTGACAAAAAGCAGCTCAACGACAGCAATCGCACTCACCACAGAACTTTCTTTAATTAAAAATAGACAATTTGCTCCAATTGCTGGAATTGAAATAGCAAGCGCTTGAGGAAAAATGACATATCTAAAAATTTGAGTCGGTTGCAGACCAATACTTTTTGCAGAATCAATCTGGCCTTTTGCAACAGATTGCAAACCTGCTCGAAAAGCTTCTGCCATATAGCTTCCACCTAAAAATGTGAGTCCAATCACACCACAAGCAAAACCATCGATTTTGATACCAAGTTTTGGCAAACCGTAATACAGAAAGAATAGTTGAATTAATAAAGGGGTATTTCGAGATAACTCAATATAGAACTGGGCAATTCTATTTAGTACCCGCACGCGATATGTGATTAAAATGCTGCAAATCAGTCCTACAATAATGGCCAGAATAATGCTGATAATTGAAATTTTCAGCGTGGTCAAAGTTGCAGAGAAAAATTGCGGCAACACACTATGGATATACTGCCAGTTCAAGGAAAATTCCAAAAAATAATATTAAAACGTTATAAATATTTAGCTCTAATCAGCGATCAAATATTTGTGTACCGAGTTTATTTTTTTCCCAAGTGGTCTAAAACTATTTTTATTAGATAAGCTTTTCTATAAGTTTGATAAATTTGATTTGGCAATCGAAAGCATTCAAATCAGTTGAATATAACCGCTTAAAACATGTTCATATATAATAAAACCCATAAAAAAAATCGGACACCAACGCCCGATTTTCATGAAACAACTTTCAGTCTATTGCTTATTTTCTAAGGACATCACCAATGCTTGGATCTTTATCAAATACTGATTTTGCATAAGGGCAAAGCGGAATCACTTTCACTTCTTTTTCACGAACAAAAGCAACTAAAGCATCAAGTAATTGTCGACCTACACCTTGTCCCCGATAATTTTCATTCACATCTGTGGCATCAATAATCAGCATGCCTTCGCCTGCCCATGTATAAGTCATTTCACCTGCAACGGTTTCACCATCAAGTAAACTAAAGCTACCGTGTTTTGTATCATCTTTTTGTTGAATATTCACAATAAATTCCTCTTCTTACGACTCATATTTATTAAAAAATGACTTTGTATATCTTGAACTATAAGAACAAATCTAAGTGTAAAAAAATAGCCTGTTTTTAGCAGCAAGTCTGTATGCTTTTTAAAGACAATTCATGCATAAAACTCATAATTCTATTCGTAATTCTAGGCCTAATACTTTCAAACCCTTGCTGATAAGCTCTGCAACCAGATTTGTTCATTTCTTTTATGAACATTTAACGGTTTTAAAAGTCGGAACTTTTATGTCTTCTTTTCATCAAATTGAGCAAGATACACATGAGAATAGCACACCTGCATGGGGTGCTGTATTTGTAATGTCACTATGCTGTGCAGTATTAATTGCCTCAGAGTTCATGCCCGTAAGTTTACTCACACCAATCTCTTCAGATTTAAATATGAGTGAAGGCCAAGTCGGTCAAGCGATCGCAATTTCAGGCATTTTTGCTGTGATAACCAGCTTAACTATTAGCCGTGTATTTAAGACATGGGATCGCCGTCATATCATGCTGTTACTTACCCTACTCATGATCGTTTCTGGCATGCTGATTACATTTGCTCACACTGCTGCTTTATTCATGGTGGGTCGTGCAATTTTAGGTGTAGTGATTGGTGGTTTTTGGGCCATGTCGACTTCGATTGTGATGAGACTTGTTCCACCTCTGTCAGTACCTAAAGCACTCGGTCTGTTAAATGGTGGCAATGCTCTAGCAACCACAATAGCCGCACCTTTAGGAAGTTTTCTAGGTTCAATCATTGGCTGGCGCGGTGCATTCTTCTGTATCGTTCCTATCGCGATTATTGCGCTTGTATGGCAATTTAAAAGTATGCCCGCTCTTCCAGCAATGATGTCTGTTGAAAAGTCACAAAATCCATTTGGACTACTGAAACGTCCGATTGTGTTTTATGGCATGACAGGGATTTTATTGTTATTTATGGGGCAATTTGCGCTATTTACCTACTTACGCCCATTTCTAGAAACCGTCAGTCATGTCGATGCGGCCATGTTATCCATTTTATTACTCATATTAGGTATCGCGGGTTTAGCTGGCACATTCGTGATTAGTTTTATTCTTCATCAACATGTCTATCGCTACCTCATCCTTATTCCTTTAATGATGGCAAGCATTGCTTATGCTTTCGTGCTTGGCGGTCAGCATTTGTGGTTGGTCGCAATATTGATGGGTTTATGGGGCTTTATTGGAACTTCGGCGCCTGTCGCATGGAACACATGGCTTGCACAGACGTTGCATCAAGATACTGAGGTTGGTGGCGGTTTGATGGTGGCGATTATCCAATTTGCAATTACTTTAGGTGCAACTTTAGGCGGCTTGCTATATGACTCGCATGGCTATAGTGCTACGTTTTATATGAGCGCTATTGTGTTGTTATTGGGTGCTATCATTGCTTTTATTACATGGCGAAGTGCTACTCACGCAACACATCAATAACCAACCTTAATGCAGGCGAAAGCTGTCTACGATGTGGATAGTACAGGTGGTATCCGGGAAACTGGATACTGTACTCTTCCAATACCTGAACAAGTTTGCCTTGATCGAGATCTTGTTGGATCAGCTCTTGCGGAATGTAAGCCAATCCAAATCCAGCTCTAACCGCCTCGACAATATCGTAGCTTTCATTAAATAACCATTGTCCTTGAATTTTGATTTTTGTTTCTTGTCCATCCTTCAAAAACTCCCATGCATACACACTGCCTTGGGTGGTTAAACGAAAGCCAATACATTGATGATTGATTAAATCTTTGGGGGTTGCAGGAATTCCATATTTCTCAAAATATTGTGGCGTTGCAATCACCGCCATTTTGACATCTGCGCTAATACGTACCGCAATCATGCCATCTGCTACACGACTTCCAAAACGAACTCCTGCATCAAATCGTTCCGCAACAATATCCACCATACCGCTATTCGCCGCTAGCTCAACTTGTACATCAGGATAATCACCAGCAATCTTTTCAAGTTTTGGAATAAGAACTTCCCGTATCGCATGGCTACTGGCATTAATACGAACCGTACCAGCGGGCTGATCCCGAAATGATGTTAAAAGCGATAATTCATTATCAATCTGGTCAAAGCTGGCGCTAATGGTTTGCTTTAATCTTTCACCCGCGGCTGTCGGTGAAACGCTTCGTGTGGTTCGGGTCAGAAGTAGCATCCCTAAACGTTCTTCTAAACCGCGAATGGTATGGCTTAGTGCAGACTGCGAAATTCCCATTTTTCCTGCAGCCTTCGTAAAACTCCCTTCTCGAGCCACCATTAAAAAAGCATAAAGATCATTATAGTTTTCTTTGTTTATCATCTGCTTTTATCTCTTTTCACGGTTTAATTTAATTATAAATGATAAAACTATTTATGAATATTGCTCATAAGTCCATGTGTGTTTTTTAGGCTAATTATTATAAAGAAGATTTATTAAACTCTATATCAAGCAGTGAGTATCAAGATTTAGATGAGCTCAAGCATAAAAAGTACCTGATTTTATTATTATCAAAAATTAATAAATTCAGCTCATACCTTTACGCTAGAAATTGAATAACTTCTCTGCATTTAAGTGCGTTCTCTTAAAGAAATGAGGTTCTTCGATATGGCTAATCAGAAGTTTTTTCTCGCTTTACTCAGCATCTTTTTCTCGTTTTCAGCCATATCTATCTCTTATGCCACAAGGCCTACGGGCAACAATCAACAAAGGTTATCGATGATGAAAATCCGTATTGATATTGAGGGATCAAAGCAATCGCTATTTGCAACATTACCCATGACACCGACTGTTCAAGATTTTGCCAAGCAGCTTCCGTTGACATTAACCCTTAAAGATTATGACTCTACTGAAAAAATAGCCGACCTACCCACCAAGCTAACTACACAGAATGCACCCAATGGCTATGCAGGAAAAGCTGGTGATCTTACCTATTATGCCCCTTGGGGTAATCTGGCTTTTTTCTATAAAGACTCAACTGTTGGGTACGCAAATGGCCTCATTTTGCTTGGGAAACTTAATGCTATTCCCCAAGAGTTCAAGCAAAAACAACCCATCAAAATTTCAATTTCCCAAATGAAATAAGCATGAGCAAATTCACCCAGTCAAATTATTTAAATTGAGGTATCCATGACTACATCTCCCTTCTTTAAAAAGCTTAAAACCCATACGGCGGCTGCGATTTGCGCTGCAACAATTGGTTTATTCTCCTCAACCTCAGGTATGGCAGCAGACATGTCGAATGGCGCAAATAACTTTTATCAAAGTCAGCAAGTGACTATTCAGAAAGTCACTTTTAAAAATCAATACAACATGGATATAGTCGGTAATCTGGTTATCCCCAAGAACTTAAATAAAAAACTAAAAGCCCCCGCTATTGTAATTGGTCATCCAATGGGAGCCGTGAAAGAACAAAGCTCTATGCTTTATGCACAGAAACTGGCTGAACAAGGTTTTGTAACATTGGCAATTGATCAATCATTTTGGGGTGAAAGCGCAGGCCAACCCAGAAATGTAGTTGCACCTGACATTTACGCAGAAGCATTTAGTGCGGCTGTAGATTATTTAGGAACGCAATCTTTAATTAACCGTGAACGTATTGGGGTACTCGGCATTTGCGGAAGTGGAAGTTTCGTTATTAGCGCAGCAAAAATTGACCCTCGCATGAAGGCCATTGCCACTGTCAGCATGTATGATATGGGAGCTGCAAACCGTAATGGCTTACGTCACTCACAAACCTTAGAGCAAAGAAAGCAAATTATTGCTGAAGCTGCTGCGCAACGTTATGTCGAGTTCACAGGCGGTGAAACAAAATATACTAGTGGGACTACGCATGAATTAACGGCAGATACACATCCGATCCAACGTGAATTTTATGACTTTTATCGTACCCCACGCGGAGAATATACGCCGAAAAGTTCATCAAAAGACCTTACAACGCATCCAACACTAACAAGTAATGTCAAATTTTTAAACTTCTATCCATTTAATGACATTCAAACGATTTCACCACGCCCAATGCTATTTATTACAGGTGATCAGGCCCATTCAAAAGAGTTTAGTGAAGAAGCTTATAAACTCGCAGGCCAACCTAAAGAACTTTACTATGTTAAAGGTGCGGGACATGTTGATTTATATGATCGAGTCGATCTCATTCCATTTGATAAATTGACCAGTTTCTTTAAACAAAACTTGAAATAAGAGGCATGATAGAGGCTCAATAAGGGTCTCTATTTATTTAATGAAACTCTTGCACCAGACTATTAATATGCGCCACTGCCGCAGTTCGATTTTCAACACAAAGCTTTTCAAAAACATGTTCTAAATGTTTGTTTACCGTCCGCGGGCTCAGCTCCAAAATTTCCGCAATATCTTTATTGGTTTTCCCTAACAATAACCAGTGCATAACTTCTGCTTCACGCTGAGTCAACTGTGGGCAATATTTTAAAATGTCAGTGACGTCTAATGCAGGCGTAGAAGTCTTGATCTGTATCAGATAATTTTTCGCCACACTTGTGCCAGATTGCCACGGCGTTAATAGTAATAGCTGTAATTGCTGAGATGGCGTTGAATAAGAACAACTGGTTAATTTTTTAGGGTCTTTTTCATGTTCTAAGTCTGAAACCCAAGCTTTTAAACCTGCCTCAAAACCATCAATTTCAGGCAAATATTGATTTAGTAGATCACTGGCTTTTTGGGTTTTCCAAACAATTTTACCTTGAACATCTAGTGCAAGAATTGCTGTTTCTGTTGCATCAATGACCTGTTTTTGTTGCTGCAATAGTTTGGCATGTGCCAAATGTGTTTTTACCCTTGCTAATACTTCTTCAATATTCAAAGGCTTGGTTACATAGTCCACCCCACCGACCTGAAAACCACGCACAATATGCTCTGTCTCAGATAAACCTGTCATAAAAATAACGGGAATAAACTGCGTAATTGGACTCGCTTTAAGCTGTATGCAACTTTCAAAACCATCCATATGTGGCATATTGCCATCGAGTAAAATCATATCTGGTAAGCATCGGTGTGCTATTTCAATGGCACTTAACCCATCGGTTGTGACAAGCACGCGATAACCTGCCTGATCCAGACTTTCATGTAACAAGCCCAGATTTTCCGGCACATCATCCACAATCAGAATAACAGCCTGCTCATTTGGCGAAGCTTGCTGAAAAGAAACATGTTGCGTACTCATTGCTTATCCTGAATTAATCGTTGCGCGTGTTTTAAATCAAATTTTTGAATAGCCTGTTCAAGCTGATCCCATAACTCATCATGCTCCGGAAAATTTTGACGGCATTGCGTTAAAGTCTGTTGAATTCCACGAATATAACCCTGCCCAATCAAATCATTTAACTGCTGCAAAGCTTGAGTTAAATCTTGTGGACCATTGTTTTCTGGTTGTCTTGTTGGTGTATAAACAGTGACTTTTTCTTGCTTATACGTCTTTACATGAAGTGCTTGAACCACATTATTTTCTTCGGTTAATGTTGACTTAGAATCAGCCCACACCAGCCCCAACTTATCTCCAATTTTACTCAGCAACAAATTGAGGTCGATTGGTTTTAGCATAAAGTCTTCACTTAACACCGCATCTTGTGGATTGACCTCGCGTTCGCCTGCATTGGCTGAAATAATTAAGATGGGCACATTGGTAATATTATTCTGACGCAATAATCGTGCTGTTTCCCAGCCACCCATCAAGGGCATATTCAAATCCATTAAAATCAGGTTAGGCTGAAAAATAGGTACACGTCTTAAACAGTCAATGCCCGACTCGGCTTCTTCAATAATAAAACCCAAAGGTTTTAGAAAATTGGCGACTAAGCCGCGGTCAACCGCTTCATTATCGACAACCAAAATTCGTTTTCGCTCGCCTTGATAGCCCGTAATCTGGTTGGAATAAACATTAGAAATTGGATGAACTACTTCTTTTGAAGGCAAATAAAACTTAATTTTAAACTGTGAACCTTGATTGATTTGGCTACTCACAGATAGCTGCCCGCCAAGTAAATCGACCAATAATTTTACAATCGGTAGTCCGAGCCCTGTTCCGGTAAATCCGCCTTGAACCACATTACTGCCTCGTTCAAACGGATTAAATATTCGCTCTAAATCCGCTTCGGCAATGCCGCAACCTGTATCTCTAATTTCAAAATAAGCCGTTTGGAAACGATAATCGACCTTCAAAGTAATTGCGCCACTCGTCGTAAACTTTAAAGCATTGCCCAGCAAGTTAATGAGCACTTGCTCTAAGCGTTTTTTGTCGGTACGGACATAGTGCGGCAGGTTATCTCCAATTTCATAAATAAACTGTAAATTCTTCTGTTCAAACTGTGGCTGAAACATTTGAATAATCTGTTCTATAAAATTTGGAAAATGCACATCCACCACATTTAAAGAAATTTTGCCTGTCTCAATTCGTGCTAAATCCAGTAAACCGTCAATCAGCGAAGTTAAATGCTGCCCACTACGGCTAATTACCCCAAGCGCCATTTTCCCCTGTTCCGAAAGCTGCTCTTGTTTTTGAAGCAATTGGCTATAGCCCAAAATACTATTTAGAGGTGTTCTTAGCTCGTGACTAATACCAATGACATAACGACTTTTTGCGTCATTTGCACGCTCTGCTGCTATTCTGGCATCTTGCAGATCTTTCGAAGTGACTTCATGCGCAGCAATTTCATCAATCAATAACGCTGTTTGTTGGTGTGTCTCAATTTCAGCATTACGGCGGCTTTCATCGTTTAGCACTAACCACCATGCTGCAACGCTCATTAATAAAAATAAGATGGTGTAAATTTTGACAAACAGCGTAAATAACTGAGGAACTCCTTCAGCATTAATCGTTTCTAAATAAGCTTTTTCTTGGATATAAACCAGACTTAAACTCACCGCCAAAACAATAGAAAGTCCTAAAGTCAGTAATAAATATAAACTGACCCGACTATTTAAACGACTGGCCCAACGCTCTGGTAAATAATGCCAGATGGCTTTTTTAAGCTGCACTGACCAACGACCATCGGGTTTACACAAATCATGACAGCGTGCTTCAAGTGAACAACATAAAGAGCAAATCGTACCGTTATAGGCTGGGCAACCTGCCATATCAGCAAGTTCATAGTCCCGCTCACATACCACACAGTTTGCAACCGAAGTTGCCTGAATTTTTTCAGGCTGGCGTGCAATGTAATATTTACCTTTGGTTAAGTAAGCAATGATAGGAACACATAACATCGCACTTCCCAGCGCAATAAAACTCGCCAAGCCTTTCGCCATTAATCCGAAAAAGCCCAAATAGCTAAGCATCGATAGCACTGAAGCAATCAGTAAGGCACCCACACCTACGGGGTTAATGTCATATAAATAAGCACGGCGAAATTCAATTCCCTTAGGGCTTAGACCTAAAGGTTTACAAATAATTAAATCGGCAACAACAGCACCAATCCATGCCAAAGCGACATTGCTATATAGCCCCAAAATGCGCTCGACCGCATGGCTAATGCCCATTTCCATCAAAACAATGGCAATAAAAACGTTAAAAAGAAGCCAAACAATTCGCCCCGGATGGCTATGAGTCAAACGGGCAAAAAAGTTTGACCATGCCAATGAGCCAGCGTAGGCATTGGTCATATTAATTTTAATTTGTGCCAAACAGACCAGTGCTAGAGTCAAGATTAAAGCAAGCTGCGGATTTGGAATAAATTGTTGATAGGCAACCCAATATAAATACGTCGGATTGTCTAGTTCAGAGACAGGAATCAACAGCTGAAAGGCTAAAACCATCAGCAACATGCCCATCAAAACTTTGAGAAAACCAAAAATAATCCAAGATGGACCACCTAAAAAAACAGCAAAACGCCATGCAGTTCTATTTTTTTCTTGTTGCGGTAAAAAACGTAAATAGTCGGCTTGCTCACCAATTTGGATCACAAATGAAAAAATAAGAGTGCACGCCGCACCAAAGTAATACAGATTAAAATCGGTCGAGTTTGAAACCGCACCAACAAAATGCAGACTGCTACTTAAAATTTGTGGCTGTTTCCAAAGTACAAAAAACCAAGGTAACAACAGCAATAATAACCAGATTGGCTGAGTGATTGCCTGAACTTTGTTAATAAAACCAATACCTTTGACCACTAAAGGCAAAATTACCAATGCAGAAATTAAGTAACCAACAACTTGTGGAATGCCAAGGGCAAGCTCAAGTGCCATCGCCATAATTGCGGCTTCAAACGCAAGCAAAATAAAGGTAAAGCTGGCATAAATCAGAGAAGTAATGGTCGAGCCAATATAGCCAAAACCTGCACCACGGGTGAGCAAATCGACATCTACATTATATTTTGCAGCGTAGTAACTAATCGGCCAACTGGTTAAGAATATGATGGTACATACGACTATTGCTGCCCACAGCGCGTTGCTAAAGCCATACTGCCAAAGCATGGTCGCCCCGATGGCTTCCATAGCCAAGAAGCTAACTGTCGAAATTGCGGTATTGGTAACAGTCCAAGGCGACCATTTACGTACTGATGTGGGCGCATAACGGAGCGCATAATCTTCGATACTTTCATCTGCCACCCAAATATTATATTCACGGCGCGTTTTGATCACACGTTGTGGCGCTTGTTGGGGGCGTGAAGAATCTGGCATAACACTCATGTTTGGCATGTGGCTGGTATTAAACTCAGCAATCCTTATGCCAAAAGTCATTTATCATCGCGATTTTCTCGAATACGCACATATACGCAAAATAACGTATTTCCAATTTTCATCAAAAATCACACACTCAAATTCATCAAAAAACAATGATCAATATTTGTGTTGATTGACCGAAAACGATTGGGAGATTGATGTTATGAGTGTATCTGAACATCCAAATCTGGACACTGTGCAAGGTACAGATTCACAAAAAGCAGTGAATGAAACCTTAGAAGATTATACTTTACGTTATGCTCCACATAGCTTTCGGCGCTGGAGCCCCAAAGTTGTCGCTATTACTGCACTTGGTGGTATTGCCTATCTTGCTGACTTTTCTATTGGCGCCAGTATTGGTATGTCTTATGGAACAACCAATGCGGTTTTCTCCATTTTATTTGCAGCAATTATTATCTTCTTAACCGGTATTCCTCTTGCCTACTACGCAGCACGTTATAACATCGACCTTGACTTGATTACCCGTGGCGCAGGTTTCGGTTATATCGGCTCAGTCCTCACCAGTATCATTTTCGCCAGTTTCACATTTATTTTCTTTGCCCTTGAAGGTTCAATCATGGCGCAAGGGTTATTACTCGGTTTAGGTATTCCGCTTTGGGCAGGCTACCTCATCTCGACCGTTATGGTGATTCCGCTGGTGATTTACGGCATGAAAGCCTTGAGTAAATTACAAGTATGGACAACTCCCCTTTGGCTCATTCTCATGATTGGTCCTGTGGCCTATCTGATTTACCAAGAACCAACCTTAGTCAGCCAGTTTGCTACTTTTACAGGCAAAGAGGGTTTTGCGACTGTAGATATGGCAGCCATCATGTTGGGTGCTGGTATATGCCTATCTTTGATTATGCAAATCGGTGAGCAAATTGACTACTTACGCTTCATGCCTGCTAAAACAAAAGAAAATAGTAAAGCATGGTGGGCAGCCGTGATTTCAGCGGGTCCGGGTTGGGTAATTTTAGGGGCAATCAAACAAATTATTGGGGCATTTTTAGGTTTCTACTTATTAACAAAATTACCGGGTGTAAACAGTACTGAACCTGTTCAACAATTTAATGCAGCGTTTCATGACATGCTTCCGGGCTGGGCTGCTCTAACACTTGCGGTTATTTTGGTGGTCATTTCTCAAATTAAAATTAACGTGACCAATGCTTACTCTGGCTCTCTTGCTTGGACAAGTGCCTACACTCGTATTAGTAAACATTATCCGGGTCGTATTGTCTTTGTGATGGTGAACTTGGCAATTGCCCTTGCGTTAATGGAAGGCAACATGTTTGCAGTACTGGGTAAAATCTTAGGGTTCTATTCAAACTTTGCGATTGCATGGGTTGTGGTCGTTGCAACAGATATTTCAATCAACAAATATGTTTTAAAGCTTTCACCAAAAGAACCGGAATACCGCCGCGACATGCTCTACAACGTAAATCCTGTGGGTATGGTTGCATTCCTTGTGTCAGCAGGCTTATCGATTGCCGCATTCTTCGGATTACTTGGTAGCTTCTTGGCTCCTTACTCACCGCTTATCGCGCTTGTACTTGCCTTTGTATTAACACCAATCATGGGCTTATTAACCAAAGGAAAATACTACATCAAGTCACATGATGACGGCATTAAAGAACCACGTTTTGACGCTGAAGGTACACCGGTTGCAACAGTTTACCACTGCCGTGTATGTGAAGAAGGTTACGAGCGTCCAGATATTATGTTCTCTCATAAACATAACGGTACGATCTGCTCTTTGTGTAAAACACTAGATACCTAAATATCCTTAAGACTAAAAAAGAAGCTTTTTAAAGCTTCTTTTTTTTACCCCTAAAGATTTTAGCCAATCGGAAATAAACGTTCAGGCACGACATCTTTCATCACAATGGTTGAGATGAGTCGTTGTACGCTCGGAATAGCCGATAACTTTTCATCATATAGCCGCTGAAAAGCGGGTAAATCTTTTGCTACCACATGCAGCAAATAGTCTGGCTCACCAAATAAGCGCTGGGCCTGAATGATTTGCGGAATATCAATCACGGCATTTTCAAACTTCTCAACTGCCTGCTTATCACCTTCTTTAAGCGTAATAAAAACAATCGCTGAAAACTCAAATCCCACTAAGTTTGGGTCGAGTTCTGCCCGATAGCCTTTGATAGCTCCTGACTCCTCTAAAGCCTTCACTCGTCGATGACATGGTGAAATGCTTAAGCCTACTTTTTCTGCCAATTCAGTAATAGATAATCGGCCATTTAACTGCAATTCAGCAAGAATCTTTTTATCTGTGCGATCCATTTAGAAAAATTTACCCCAAATGAGTGTGATATGAGCAAACATTTAAAAGCACATTCTAAATATATGAGCATATTATTTTCAACAAGTTCGAATGAATAGGAATTTTTTCTAAACCACGAGCGAAACCTTTGGAAAATAGTTTGCCGAGATAAGCATATGGCTTTTAACATTTTTATTGCATTTTGGAGTGTCTCCATTCTTTTTATTATTACCCCAGGGGCAGACTGGGCCTATGCCATCTCGGCAGGAATTAAAGGCAAAGTCGTCGTACCTGCCGTTGCAGGTATGCTATGTGGGCACTTTATTACGATTTTATTGGTCGCGGCTGGTGTTGGTCTGCTTGTAGCGAATAACCCGACGGCTCTGATGATTCTTACTGTTGCGGGTTCTGCTTATTTGTTATGGATGGGAATAAATTTATTACTTACCCCTCCTACTCCAAATCAGTCTGAGTCTGAACAAGCTCAATCATGGTTGAGCTGGGCAACAAAAGGCGTTTATGTGAGTGGCTTAAACCCGAAAGTTTTTCTACTCTTTTTAGCCTTACTCCCTCAATTTATTGACACCACTGCATCATGGACGGTGACTACGCAAATTATTGCCTTTGGCCTTGTCCACATGATTAGCTGCGCGATTATTTACTTAATGGTAGGTTACGGTTCACAAGCTATTCTAAAAAGCAGACCACAAGCAGCACGCTTAATAGGACGGTTTTCAGGTGGTCTTATGGTAATCATCGCTACATGTTTATTGATTGGGCAAATTTAAAAATATTACTTAGCTTAGAGTTACTGGTCCCTATTTCGGATCAGTAACTAAAACCATAAAATATGAAAGCAACGCCTTATCTCATTCGTTTGAGGTTATAAGTCACGACTCCCCAAATGACCAGTTCTTGCCCTTCTTCAATATAAATATTCTGATAATCAGAGTTTTCTGCTTTTAGCCAAATTTTAGGTGGGTGGTAATTATTATCGATCATTAAACGTTTAACGGTAAAATCATTGTCAATAAGCGCAATTACAATATCACCAGATTTAGCGGGAAGACTACGGTCCACAATAAGCGGATCATCAATATCAATTCCAGCGTCTAGCATTGACAAAGAATTTGCTTTGACAATAAACGTGGCATTTTCATTTCGAATTAAATATTCATTTAAATCGAGTGCTTGCTCAATATCATCTTGCGCTGGCGAAGGAAAACCCGCAGCAACACGTTCAGTAGCTAAAGGAATATGGTAAATTTTATCGTTATTTGCATGGACCGGTTGAACCTTCAATTTTGAGCTAAAATCTGTCCGGTTGTCGGTTTTGACATTATTCAGTAACCAATTTTTGATAAAGTTCACTTGAGACTCAGGAACACGAATCACTTTTGTGGGTTCATTGAACTGTGCTTTACGACCAGCATTTTCACGGGCACCGCCATGCTCAAACTCGTTTTTCTTTGACATCTCGCCTCCATTTCACCGTTCAAATCCTACACAGACAATGTAACTTGAAAAAGTTACATTTTCAAGTTGACGAAATATTTTTTTTGCATAACAATAAATCCCATGATCAGATTTTAATCCATTTTGCTTTTAACAGGGATGTTTAAATCAAAATGGCAATTTGAAGAAAATCAAAACCTATTATGGGATAGTCCTGATTACTGACTGTTTTATGATTTTTATCAAATGAGATTCTGAACATTTAACATTCTGGTTAAATTCAGTTTTTTGGTATGGAGACATGCGAAATGAAAAATCAACGTGATGCAGTTTTAGGTTATGCAAATGAGCAACATGCTTACTATATCCGTCTCATTGAAAATGATGCGGTATTAGGCGAAAGCTATGGAATTTTCTGTGAAAATCCGGAAAGTGAAGCAGCAGAAAGTATTATGACCACCCTATTTTTAAAAAAATCTTTTTGGTTAAATGGCTCTGAATATCTTGATATTGTAAAAGGGCTACAACCACTCCCACAGTAAAGTAAATAAATTAAAAAACAAAGGAGGCAAAAGCTTCCTTTGTTTTTAAAGCACTATGCTTAAGACGTAAACCGTCCAGAGGCATCGCGTTTCTGATTTCGTGAATTTTGTCCACGACCATCATAATCATCGTCATCACGACTGCGGCTTCGACCGTTACGGTCACTATTTTTATGACTTAAGGCACCAGCTTCACGAGCCTCTTCAGAGGTAAATTCGTGAGCATTTCCACTTGCATGTGCTGCTCGGCCAGCTTCACGAGCTTCTTCAGACGTAAATTCATGCGCATTACCGCTTGCATGCGCAGCTCGTCCACCTTTACTGGCTATTTCTCTAACTCTTTCAGGATCCATACTTGCAAATCCACGATTTGAAGTACCTGTGCTGTTATTATCTTGATCTTCATATCTTGTATTAGCCATAGTTACATCTTCCTATATTTAATTATAGTCACTACCGCTTTTATTTAACGGACTAAATAAAGATAAAAGATCTATAATATTTTCCTATCTATGCTATGTATCAATCTTTTTAAATGTATATAAAATAAAATAGTTAAAAACCTTATAAATTTATTACTTAGATAAAAATTTAAGGATTTTAATTTTTATTATTTTTACTTTTTAAATACTCAGCATACTTATTATTACTCAAACAAACACTACAATATATTTTTACAAATATATGTTATATATTCCTCTAGATAACAAAAACTTTTAATATAAACAAAATCGTAAAAAACCAAAACAATGGGTTAATTAAAAAAACAGTTACAAAACATTTAATTTTAATAAAAAACAATAACATACATTATTACATTTCAAAAAAATATTTACTTGCGCAATAAACTTTCATGTTTAAAAATTAATTTAAGATATTTGATGATGAGAAGAAATCATGCAATTCAAAAATCAAAAGCCAACTCCCCAATACATTCATATTTCAATTCCTGAAATTCTACTAGGCCATATTAATATTGATAACACATGGCAGAGCTTTGATCAGGAATGGAGTTATAGAATAGAGCCGCCTTACGCAAGCCATCCCTTTCAAAGAGATGTATATGTAATTAAATCAAAAAAGATTAAAGAAGAAGAAAAATTAATGAGAGAAAATTACTTAACTAAAGAAAATAAAAATTTAGAAGCGATAGAATCAGCAAAAATAATTATAAAGAAAATATTAGATTTATCTAAAAATTTACCTATAGAGAACTGGTTAAATGATACAGGTCATAGATCTATTATTGAAAGTATGGTTGATAAAAACAAAGTTAAAATATTAGAAATTACCTAATATTTAGATAATAAATATTTTTTTACATCTCTATATATAAAATAACAAAGGCAACCTTTTAAAAAAGACAACTTACTCATATTCACGTGGGAATTAAGCATTATAGGAATAGTAAAACTAGATTTTAAACAGAGGTATTTGAAACATGGAAAATTCAACAAATCAGTATCCAACATCCGCCCCTGCACAAGTCCAATCTCATCAACCTGGTGATCAGGAAAAAATGCATCCAGAACCAGAAGTCATAAAAGCATCGCACAAAGGTAGCGATAAGTTACAAGGTAAAGTTGCCGTAATCAGCGGTGGTGATAGCGGTATTGGTCGGTCCGTGGCTGTATTATTTGCTCGAGAAGGTGCGGATATTGCCATACTTTATCTTGAAGAAGAACAAGATGCCCAAATCACTAAAGAACTTATTGAAAAAGAAGGCCAACGTTGTCTTTTACTGAAAGGCGATATTTCAGATCCAGACATTGCAAAACAAGAAATTGATGAAGTTTTAAAGCATTTTGGCAAGATTAATATTTTGGTCAATAATGCAGGTGTTCAATATCAGCAAAAAGATATTGTAGACATTAGCAATGAACAATTAGAAAAAACATTTAAAACCAATATTTTTGCAATGTTTTACTTAACAAAAGAAGCTATTCCTTATATGCAAGAGGGAGATAGCATTATTAATACAACCAGTATTACTAGCTATCAAGGGCATGATGAACTCATTGATTATGCAAGTACTAAAGGCGCGATTACTTCTTTTACACGTAGCCTATCAAACAATTTAATGAAACAGAAAAAAGGTATTCGCGTAAATGGTGTAGCACCGGGTCCAATCTGGACACCTTTAATTCCAAGTAGTTTTGATGCTGAAACTGTCGAGAAGTTTGGTAAAGACACACCGATGGGAAGAATGGGTCAACCAAGTGAAGTCGCCCCTGCCTATCTTTTCCTTGCTTCAGATGATGCAAGCTACATTACAGGTCAGGTTATTCATGTAAACGGCGGTCAAATTGTAAATGGTTAAAAGATAGAAAATATTTGCATAAAAAAGCCCTGAAAGTTAACAACCTTCAGGGCTTTTACTTTAAGCCGGAACGTGCTGAGCTATTTTCTCTCGCGACCAAACACGATGAGCTTTAAGCAAGTTTTTTAGTTTCTCTGAAATATGCTTAAATTCATCTTCTATTAGTGTTCCTTCATCTGCAACTAAATTAAGTGGTTCAAGTAGGTCAGATTTATTACCTAAAAAGACGACTGGTTTTAAATGTTTATAGGCTTCTAATATGTAATGACGAGTTACACCATCTTGTATCACCGCATTTAAATTATCACCATCGGGAATGATCACCGCATCATAAGCAATTGATGGTTCTGCCATTTGCATACCATCAGCTGCAATAACTTTGTCTTGATGATCTTTAACTGGTGCTAGACTCGGTGCTAATAAATGAACAACAGCCCCTTCCTTAATTGCCCAGTTTTTAATGGTTTCCAATGCATCAGACTTCACCAGATTATGGATGAGTACGGCTATTTTTCGGCCTTGAATATCGGCTGGTGGGAAAGCGAGCATGGATAACTTAGCAGATTTTTCAACTGTTTGAGGTTTAAAATCGAGGCTAAGATCAGGTACTTCTATACCTAGATTTGCTCCCACTTGACGTGCTAAATCGAGGTCGATATTCGCCAAAATTTGTTGGACCTGACGTTCCCGAATATGTTTTCTTTTTACCTTACTGAGCTCAAAGGTATACGCATCGACCACATGTTTTTGCTCATGAGGTGCAAGGCTCTTGTAGTAAAGACGAGGCTGAGAAAAATGATCGGAAAAAGATTCACTTCTTTCACGAATCTTTTGACCACTCACTCTCTCATAGTAACTTTCAAATCCACCATTTTCTGCTGCTGGAGGTGTCTCAACCGGCCAGTTCCCATCAATTGAATTTGGTTGATAAGAAGCTTGCCCTTTATGAATAGTATGCTGATGAATACCATCGCGTTGATTGTTATGGAATGGGCATACAGGTTTATTAATTGGTATTTGATGGAAATTCGGTCCGCCTAAACGACTTAACTGTGTATCGGTATATGAAAATAGTCGTGCCTGTAATAGTGGATCATTCGTAAAATCAATACCCGGTACAATATGCCCCGGACAGAAAGCAACCTGCTCTGTTTCAGCAAAGAAATTATCAACATTTCGATTTAAAACAAAACGGCCAATAGGTGTGACAGGAACTAATTCTTCAGGAATAATTTTGGTTGGGTCAAGTAAGTCGAAATCGAACTTCATTTCATCTTCTTCTGCAACAATTTGCACCCCTAATTCCCATTCAGGATACACGCCTTTCTCAATAGCTTCGTAAAGATCTCGACGATGGAAATCAGGATCTTTACCTGCAAGTTTTTGTGCCTCATCCCAAACCAGAGCGCTTAAGCCTTGTTTAGGAGTCCAGTGAAACTTAACAAAATGAGCTTTACCTTCAGCATTAATTAAACGGAAGGTATGCACACCAAAGCCTTGAATTGAACGTAAATTACGAGGAATAGCCCGATCAGACATCGCCCAAATCACGGCATGCGCGGACTCTGGTACTAAAGATACAAAGTCCCAAAATGTATCATGGGCGCTCCCTCCAGTAGGCATTTCAGTATCTGGTTCAGGTTTTACAGCATGTACAAAATCAGGGAACTTAATACCATCTTGCACAAAGAAAACTGGAGCATTATTGCCGACCAAATCGAAGTTGCCTTCTTGTGTATAAAACTTAATAGCAAATCCACGAATATCACGAACAGTGTCAGCTGAACCACGTGGCCCTTGTACAGTCGAGAAACGTACAAAAATTGGAGTTTGAATAGATGAATCCGTTAAAAAACCCGCTTTCGTTAGACGTTCATTGCCTTTATAAGCTTGAAAATAACCGTGAGCTCCTACGCCACGAGCATGCACAATACGCTCTGGAATTCGTTCATGGTCAAAATGGGTAATCTTTTCTCGTAAGATAAAATCTTCTAATAACGTTGATCCGCGCGTTCCTGCTTTTAAACTATTTTGGTTATCAGCAATTTTAACCCCCTGATTTGTGGTTAAAGCCTGATTTGTAGCATCATCTCTTACTGTGTCTAATTGTTCAGTTTTTTGAGTGGTATTGGCTTTGTTTGCCTCATCAGCGCCAGCCATTTCACTTGTTTTATTTGTTAATTTAACGTTATCAGTCATGTTTATTACCTATGTTTTAAAGTTAAACCTTGGGTGAAGTAGAAAAATTAAAGAACTAATTTTTGTTAAAGGAACTTAAATATGGAAAAAGAAGCTCGACATATTTGCGCGTGCTCCAAAGTCCAATACTCTTATGGTGTGAGTCGGGTGCTAAAAATGGGGTTAATTTGCATATTTTTATAGCAAGATCATGCGACTGACCTATACGTTCTTGCAAAGCATCAAGTTCGCCATCAGAGATATAGCTAAATAGATAGTCTTGAATACGCTGGCTACTATTGAGTGCCTTGCTGTAAGTCAAGAAATTAGAAGAATGGTCATCTCCTGCAATCCAATCATGAATGATCTGGCGCTCTACAGGAGTAAACACTCCAAACATTTTTCCATTCTCATCATTAATTAATCTCCAAAAAATACTTTGTTCAGGATTGCTATTAAATTTAATCCATTTATGGTCAATTAAATGCGATACCAGCCCCTCAACATCGTCTGGGTTAGATAACCATTGATTAATCGTTTTGCACCCAAACTCTCTGGTTTCGTTATGAATTAACTGCCCTACGAGCGCCTTCCTCTTTAAAATTTTAAGAACAAAATCTTCAAGATTTAAATTTTTTATAATGTTAGAAGAGCCCACGCCATGATTGTTTAGCGCAAAACCACGTTTTAATTTAGTAAGAAAAAGTTCTTTATCTTTGTATTTATCAAAAATATTTTCGATAACTTTGATTGCTTTATTTGCATGCCCATTATCAATGTTATCAATGGTTATGTGCAGATTGAAATACTTAGAATCGATGCCCAGTTCAGCTAGTTCATAATTGCTAATCAATAGGTGAAGAGGCAGCTGTTCATAGCCCAGATTAAACCCAATAATCTCGGGAATGAACTCAGCTGGAGCATAACCAAGAGCCAACTGAACCACGGCATGATGATAGTATTCATCCTCTAAAAGCAGATCAAAATTATCGATTCCCAAACTACGTAGTAAATCATCATAAATACATACGTGGTTTGCCTTCGGTTCTCCTAACCCGAGCTCTTCCAAATACGTAATAATTAGTTCATGGAAAACTGGATCATTCCAGTAGTGAACACAACTATACAGCCATGCACCATCTACTTTTTTTGTAGGAGAAACTTTAATTAAAAATTCAAATGCTTGACTGACATTTTTGAAATATTCTCTCTCACCACCCGCTTGCCGACGATTTAAATAAGCCTGAAATACCTCACAATTTTCTTTATTATTTTTCTGACACCATTCTTTAATCGTATTTATATTTGAAGGGAAATCAATTTCTATCTGATCTACCTTTTCTATTTCATGTGCAAGAAAATCTCTTGCTTTTTTTTCTTTCTCAAAACTAGAAATATCAGGATCAAGGAAAAAAATAAATAATTCGTAATAGTTCTGTTGATTATCTTGTAATAGGTCTAATAATCTTTCTTTCACTACAACAGGCATTTCCATTCTCCTTTTGTGAGATATAAATTACCATACTTTAATCAAATTATAATCCCAGTATCGCTTTGTTATATTACGTTATCAAGAAACAACCCATATCACTAAAATCATTAAAATTCAACAACATAAAAATTAACTTAATCTTACATTCTAAACTTTAGAATAACTTAACCCTCTGGTTTTATAAAAAATATATAAATTTTAAATTTTGATTACATTTTGGTTACCTTTAAAATTATAAAGATTAAAAAGTTAACATAAATTAATTTAAAATAATCTTATAAATAACTTAAAAACATAAACAAGGAGAAAACAAATGTTTAGCTCATGTTGCAAGTTATTAGAACAAGAAAAGATTAAAATTGCATTTTTTGAAAGTGCTTCGGCAGGCTATTTAGCTTATCGCTTTTCTTTAAGCCCCTATTCTGGCGATATTCTTATTGGAAGCTTAGTCAGCTATGACTTACGTGTTAAAGAAAATACCCTTCATATTTCTTCGGAACTTATTGAAAAATATACGCCTGAGTCCATGCAAGTAACCGTAGAGATGATCAAAAAAGGTAAAAAGCTTATAAAGGCAGATCTTTATGTTGCTTGCACGGGATTATTAAAAAAAGGTGGATCAGAAACAAAAGAAAAACCTGTAGGCACCTTCTTTTATTCTATTTATTATAAAAATAATTTTTATAATTTTCGGCGTGTATTTAAAGGCCTCCCCTCTATCAAACTTAGACAACTTATTTATTACATTACACAAGATATAGAATTCATAATATCAGATAATAAAAAAATAGAGCTTCACCAATAAAAAACAACAAATACATATTTAGAAATGATCATAGTGTTTCTTTAACACCAATGTACTTAAATGTAATTTTATCCATCTTCATATTAATTATGTTTATCGATAAAATTTTCATTATATAAAAATCAAGGTTTTAATAAGTTTCCAAAGTTACAGTTAAATATAGGGTAACACCCTTAGACTACACATTTAAAATTTTCGTGTTTAAATAAACCTATCTGAAGCTCTCAGATAAAACACACATCATAAATGATATGAGGTAATTAAAGATGAGCACTACTAATAATCAAAGCAATCAACCTAATAATCAGCAGCAACAACAGCAGCAAAATGACAACCGTAATAACCAGCAACAGCCAAATGGCAATCAACAGCAAAAAGATCAACAGCAACAAAACAATCAGCAACAACAGCAAAATGACAACCGCCGTCCACAACAAGGCTCTAATCAAAAAGATCCTAGTCAACAAAACTCAAATAACAATAATCAGCAACGTTAATTCATTGCCGATTTAATTGTCATTTGATGCGGTCTTCATTTTATTTAGGAAGGTGAATTCACCTTCCTAAATCTAACATAAGCATAAAATTTAATAATAGATGAGGAAAAACTGATGACAGATCAAAATAGCGATCACGCACGACTGCCAGCCGGCGACCATAACTATTCTGATGCCTATTGGCGTGAAAGTTACGTTACTCGTCCTTATTATCAAGAAGCTCAGCTTACTACTCCAGATTTAGATTATGATCGAGATTTCTCGGCAGCCTATGAATTAGGTCATCGTGCCCGTACCGAATCTGAGCAAGGTGCTCAATTTGAAGATATGGAAGGCAGCCTTCAAGAAAAATGGGAAGAGCTTAAAGCTGAATCCCGCTTAAAATGGGAACACGCTAAACAAGCAATTAAAGATGCATGGAACGATAGATAATATTGGAAATGTAGCATCTTCAATTTATTGCTTTCAAAACACGAGCTTATTTCCTATTGGCCCTAGGAAATAAGCTCTTTTTATACGCCCCTATTTAACTTTCTTTTTTCTTAAAATATTCAATAATCTCTTCTCCGTTATTTACAGGATTTGCTGAAGAAGGAAAGGTTTCGTCGTAAGCATAGGTAGGTAAAGCCACCTTAGCTCGGATTGGCGGTAATTTTTCTTGTCCACCCGTCGTAATTCGTTCAATAAAACCTGCAAGCCACAGTACAAATTCCTGAGTATTTTTACTTTTAGGAATAATACTTAAATCCAATTTAATTTTAGATTCCTGCAAAGGTTTAATCAGTAATTCAGCAAAATCAATATAATTGTATAAAAGCTTCAGATTTGTCTCCTTGATTTCATGTCTGAGTTCAATCATCAAATTGTTAAGATCTTCCATAGGCTCATCTGTAAAGCCTTTTTTTTCTTTAACATTTTGATATATTTTCTCAGCTATTCTTAAATACTGGGGCATATCCTTACCTTTATAAAATTGTCATCGCTACAATGAATTTTGGATGAATATAAGTAATTTATTGTGTTTATTTTATTAATTTTTTGAAACTATAACTCATTATAGAAACACTTCAGTAACAACAAATTCGTAGAAAGATAATAACTTACTAATTTATTGATTAATTTTATATTTTCATATAATTATCTTTTTTATTATGTTACATATTTTATAGAAAATAACGATAAGAAAACTCAACTAAAAGTGAGCTTTCTTAGAAAAAAATAGTTATGAATTTTTATCAATTTGGTGAGCGTTGGTTGGATCATTAGCACCATGAGTTCCATCATCCCTTGAATCTCGATCTTGGCAAGCGCTCATACCGATTGCGATTGTAACAACCATGCTAACTGCACAAAAAATTCTTAACATTGAAGTCACCCTTATAAATTTTAAGATGTAGGCTCATAAATAACATTATCTTCTGTTGACCTACCGCTGTGGTTCTCTTAACTTTTGTAGGTTATGCAAGCTTTTGTAAAATCAAAATTAAATAAATGATTAAAAAATACCATTCTTGCAATTGATATTTTAATTAAATTTTGGCATTAGCTAATTATTTAAGATTGCCCTATTCATAAAAGTAAAATTGCTCATCCTTTATGAGTTTGTGTCTTATTAAGCCAATGATTGCAAACAATATATAAATAAACAATTAATAAATCTTTGATATATAACCATTAAAACTCAATTATAAAAATTAGGTTTAATAATTATTCAATTGTTTAAATTCTAAATAACTTGTTATTTTATTAATGAAAATTTAAAAATATTAATATTTGTTTATATAAACCAATCTTTTATTTTTGCAATTGACCCGCTTTAATGCTCAGCTTATGATGCTCCGGCTGACCTATTTTGTCAGTCGGTTTTAGCAGATCGTCTACCTAAGTGCACTAAAAACAAGTTTTTTGGTGTGGAGCCCCTCGTGCCTTTGACGGAGGAACGGGAGTGGGACACCTTCGGGTGTGCTGGTTTCTTAGGTATCAGTCTGCTAACCCTCTTTCGTTTCACCACCATAATTAATAGCAGTGATTGGGCACAACTTCTTTTATCAAGGAGTCTCTAATGACTATTATTTTATATCATTTTATTTTTATTACTCTTCATTATCTTATTGTTCAGCTTAAAACACGTTTAAAGAATTCTTCCCATCTTTTTACCTATCCCTACTTTTATCTTTTTAGGGAAAAGATCTCAATATTTAACGCCAGTTAAAGATGAGCGCATCTATAAGCATAACTTAACGATAACAACAACCAACGAAGAGCAATAATGATGTTTTTTTCATATCGTATTGTTTTAGTGTGCACTCTATTAATAATTTCTATAAGTTTATTAGGGTGCAGACCTATCAGTAAAAACGAATTCAATACACATTGTGTGTGGTCAGGCCATGCGCTCTCACAATGCAATTGTATTTATAACGCTTTAGAAGAACATTATTCGCCACAATTTGTAGAAGATCTAGAAAAAGTAAGCTTACAAAATATTGATGCGAACATGAACTTTGTGGAAACAATGAATGAAACAATTCACCAGTGTCAGTTAAGTGCAAGAAAAGACCCAATTAACTGATATTTGCATGTTCTACCAAGAAATCTAGAAAGACCCTTACACGTTTAGGAACATATTTATCATGCCCGATCCAGACAGCATGAAATTCTTCAGAAGCATTAACATTCCAATCTTCAAGAATTTTAATTAACTGCTTTTGTTCAAGCGCTTTTCGAACTTGAAATTCATTGAGTTGTGCAATGCCTGCATCGGCAAGTGCTAACTGCAAAATCGCTTCCCCATGATTTACTCTTAAAACCTGAGTAGGTACGAGTGTGATTTCTTGATTCTCTTTTTGAAATAACCATGTCTTATTCTGGCGCTGATAGCTGACGTCTAAAAGCTGATGTTCAGATAGTTCATCTGGATGCTGTGGACAACCACACTGTGTAATATATGTAGGTGAACATACATAATGTTTCTGAGTACTTCCGAGTGAGCGAGCCACCAAATTTGAGCTTTTTAATGGTCCTGTCCGAATTGCGACATCAATTCTTTGCTCAACTAAATTAATGACTTCATCACTCAAATGAGCTTCTAATTCAATTTGTGGATAGCGCTGATTAAATAAAGAAATACACGGCAACAAAAAATGGGTCCAATATGAAAAACTGGTATGTATTCTTATTCGGCCTTTAGGTGTGTGATTTGCAGTAACAGATTGTTCCAGTTCATCTAGCTCACTGAGTATTTGAAGACCTTGCTCATAGAACTGACAGCCTTCACTTGTGAGCTGAAACTGGCGTGTTGAACGATTCAGTAACCGGACTCCTAGTCGTTTTTCGAGCCGAGCTATTAATTTACTGACAGCAGACGGCGTCATGTCACATGCTCTCGCTACTGCTGAAAAGCTTCCTAATTCGACCACCCGAATAAAAATTGCCAGCTCGCCAGATCGATTAATATCAAAATATGACATAACGAAATCTATTTATGAATCTAATTCACAAATCTTATTCCGCTTAGACCGCTATAACAAGCCACTAATTTGTTTCAAGATGACTCTAATTCATTTTAAGGATTCATGAGATGAAACTTTATAAATCTACCCTTTTCTCTTTAGTTTTATTGTCTACCGTAACGCAAGCAGAAGTACAAAAGAGCCAATGGATTACCAGTTGGTCAGCCAGCCCACAAAAGGTTTGGAATAAAGATTTTGTTTTCCCAACCCATATTCCAGAGCAAATATCTAACCAAACCATCAGACAAGTCAGTCAAATTAGTTTAGGTGGTGAAGCAGTTAGACTCGTTTTCACCAATCAATATGGCGAACAGCCGCTTTACATTGATAAAACTACTGTTGGTTTAGTCTATGGACAAAGTCTTAAATCAAAGAGTGCTTACCCTGTTTACTTCTCAGGTAAGCTCAAAGCACAAATTTTACCGGGTAAACAATTGATTAGTGATCCAATACAGCTACCGGTTCCCAATCATGCACAGTTAATGGTAAATACCTTTATTCAAAAACCAACGACATTTAAAACTTTTCATTGGGATGCTAAACAAACCAGTTGGCTGATTACGGGTAACCAGACAGCAAATTTAAATACTCCTCCCGACGCCAAAACAACCACTGCAAGATTATTACTCTCTGCGATAGAGGTAAAACCAAAACATAAAGCCCATGTTGTTGCAGTTATTGGAGACTCAATTACCGATGGAGCAACGGCGACTTTAGATGCAAACACGAGATGGACCGACTTTTTAGCTAAGCGTTTATCGCCACATCAAGTAGCGGTGATTAATAGCGGAATTTCAGGAAATCGACTACTTACAGACGGTATGGGCGACAGTGCTTTAGAGCGCTTGAAAAAAGAAGTATTTCAATATTCTGGGGTGAAAACGTTAATTGTTCTGGTGGGCATTAATGATATTTCATGGCCGGGTACTGCTTTTGCTCCTAAACAAGAAATACCGTCTTTTGAAGCCTTAACTCAAGGTTATAAACGTGTCGTAGATGAAGCACATAAACAAGGCATTCAAGTGATTGGGGCAACCTTACCTCCATTTTCGGGTGCTTTACCCAATACCCCTTTAGATAACTATTACCAACCGAACAAAGATCAATTACGGAAAAAAATTAATGATTGGATAAGAACAAGTCAAACATTTGATGGAATTCTTGATCTTGATCAAGGTTTAAAAGATTCAAAACATCCCGAACGATTAAACCCGATTTATGACTCAGGTGATCATTTACATCCCAATGATCGTGGTAATCAGCAAATGGCAAATCTGGTTCATTTAAACCAGTTACTGAAGAAATAAAATGTAGATACAGGTAGGAATTTTCCCGCTACCTGTATCAATATCGATTAGTTACCTTCTAATTCAGCGGTAAGTTTCGGTGCAATCGGCTGTTTTTCAACTGCATGTCGTCGAAGCATCATGACTGCTAAAAGAGCAAGAATTGCAGGAATTGCGATCATCACGAAATTCATCGTATGTGGCAATTCTAATCCTAATAACATGCCCGTTAAGATTGGCCCAACAATTGCTCCAATTCGACCAACACCAGAAGCACAGCCGATGCCAGTAGAACGCACACTTAATGGATAATATTGAGCAACGTAACTATAAAGAAGAATTGAGGTACCAATGGTTGCTGCTCCTGCAACAGTCACCAAACCATATAAGACATAGGCTGGTGAGTTAAAGCCTAAACCGACTAATGCCACAACACCCGCTAGCAGCATTGCCATAATTACAGGTTTTAAATGGAATTTATCAGAAAGAATGCCGCCACCAATTGAGCCGATCATTGCGCCGACATTTAGGGCAAACAAGAATAAAATACTCTTTCCGAGTGAATACCCTGCCGCAAGCATAAGTTTTGGTAACCAGCTACTTAAGGCATACACCATGAGTAAGCACATAAAGAATACTAACCAGAACATGAGTGTATTGAATGCGCGGCCTTGTTGAAATAATCCTTTTACAGAACTACCTGTTGGAACATTATCGTCATTAAGCACTAACTGCGTATTGATCGTTAGGTTTTGTTCAGGTGAAATTTTTTGAATAATGCGCTGTGCTTGCTCAGTTTTACCAGTCTTAACTAAAAAGGTTAAAGACTCAGGTAAAAACTTCCATATAACAGGCAACAAAAATAAAGGAATGCCTGCAATCAGGAACATAATTTGCCACCCCTGACTTTCAACCAAATAACTACCAATTAATGCTGAAAGAATCCCCCCAATCGCATATCCACTAAACATGGTACCCACTAAGGTGCTGCGTATACGTTTAGGGGCATATTCTGATGTGAGTGCAACTAAATTTGGCATTACCCCACCAATGCCTAGTCCAGCTAAGAATCGAAGCACCCCAAACTCAAGTGGACTTGATGCAAAAGCACCTAAAAAAGTAAAACCACTAAAAAGAGCGACACAAATTAAAATCACATTTTTACGGCCTATTTTGTCTGCCAAAGTTCCAAAGAACATTGCCCCAAACATCATTCCGCATAGAGCCGTACTTGCTAACATCCCCGCCTGTACAGCCGTCAATGACCACTCTTGCATCAGCAAAGGTAGCACTACACCATAAATAACCAGATCATACCCATCAAAGATAATAATTAATAAACACCAAAGTAAAATACTCCAGTGATAAGGTCTAAATTTGGCCTGATCAATAATTTCATTTACATTTAATTTAGATGTTGTCATTTACCCACCTCCTCTGTGAGATAAATTCATATTCAATTTTTAAAACGACATATTGCACCCTAAAGAAAAAACAGATTATTCAAGGTTTTATTGAATTAATTAAAAATCGTAACTCGCCATCATGTTGAAGCGGTTATCGGTCCCGTTACGCCCATCAAAAGTTTCTCGTTCGCCATAAACATATTCGACGCCCAAAGTAATTGGTTTATAAGGGTTATAAAGTGCATTCACCCAGCCCTGCCAAAGCTCTTTGTTTTGGGTTGTGCTATTACGTTGTAATTCGGCAAAACGGTTATCATCTTTGGCTTTCATATAGCCATAACCTAAGGTTGAACGAATTTGTGGCGTAAACTGATGGGTTATGCCCAATGAAACTGTGTCAAATTCATTGCTATGCATATTGTTTTGATCATCTATTGCATAGCCGCTGTTACTCCATAGTAGGAAACGTCCATCTCCCTTGACATGGTAATAATCGGCTTTGAGTAATGTATCTGGCGTAATCTGATATTTCCCCCCTAGGCCTACACCCCAAGCCACTTCTTCATCATTGTTGGTTCTCTTTTCAGCCACAAAACTACGACCTGATAGCATCGAGCCATTTGTAAATTTATGATTTAAGCGCCCTACCAAAGCTGGTAAACGCATTTTGTTATCAGGGTCTGAGGTCGCTGTATATTTCGGATCTTCAACCGATATTGCAAAGCTTGTATTGGCAGTTAAGTTATCGCTATAGCGAACTAACGGCGATCTTAATAAGGCGCCTCCAACAAATGTGCCTGCATCAATCGTTTCTGGGTAATATTCTGGTGCAATAAATGTCGACCACGTTTGACCGATAAGCCATTTATCAAAAGTTAAATAAGCATGGCGTATACGGAACTGATCACGAGTGGCTGCCCCAAAGAAGTCCATTTCTAACTTTCCACCCACATCACCCACGGCTGTTGGGGTTTTAAAATTCAACCCAAACCGTGTCACATTAACTGTGCTGTGCAACTGATCTTTTTGTGCGCCCTCTTCAGGAGTATTTTCGAGTGGAACCCCACTAATGTTGTTATACATAGCCGATGCACCCTTCATTTGATAAGAAGCATCTGCCCGTATATATCCATAGAGGTTAAATTCTGCACCAGACTTAGTTAACCCTTGCTGTATTGGCTGCGCAGCTTGAGGAGTTGCAGAAGTTGCTTGTTCCACTCGTCCTTGCGATAAAGATTTTTGAGCTTGTATATTTGCTTGTAGCATAGCCCGCAGCTCTTTTACTTCTTGTCGAAGTTGTTCTATTTCAGGATCTGTTTGAGCTGCAAAGGCAGAAGACACAAACAGGGTCACAGAAACCGCCAATAGGCTTTTTTGAACCGTTGTATTTAAAGCATTTATCATAAAACTTTCCTTTTTTGATCTTTAAATAGACTTAAAGATCTCGACATCCTTTTTGTTATGCACCTATTTAGATAGGTCCTTGAAAATTTGACTTTCTTTCTCAAGAAAGACCTTCCGTCATATTTTTTAGACAAAACCTCCCTAAAGCGGCATTAGGGCCACTTTTGAATTTGTTTTAAGTAAAGCTAAATCTTTTAATTTTTTTCAGTTTTCATATTCTCTTCCTCATTGAGAATATTTAGGTGTTAAGACAACATTCCTATGTCTCTACTGGCATTATTTTTTTGCAATAAAACCCTGATAAGTCAGAACCTGTGCATAAGACTGTACGCTTTCAAAGCCACTCTTTTGCAAAAGTTTTATATAACCTTCGGTCGTCAGGCTGAAGAAGTCTTGAGCCATACGCTCTAGCATTTTTTGGCATTGCTCCTCAGTTAAGCCTTGTGCCAAGCATAAGTAACGTAAAGCTTGAAGCTGCTGAGGGTTTATACACGTCATTAAATCGTAGGTGAGCAAGACGGCGTTTTCTTTTAAGCGATTATAAATATCTTTAAAGAACGCAGGTTTTATATCATCAGCAATAAAATGCGCCACAAGAATAGACAGTGCAGCATCAAAGCAATTTTCAAGAGGCAAAGCTGAAGTTTCACCGTGAATAAAGGTTACTTGTGAGGATTTCTCTAAAAGTTCAACCTGTTCTTGGGCCTTTTGCAGCATCGTTAAAGATGGATCAACGGCTGTAAATTTCCAGTTCGGATGTCTTTTAAGTAAATATTCGAGTTCATAACCCGTGCCACATCCCACAATTAATATGTGAGAGTTCGGTTTCAACACTGATTGCAAAATGGCATCCACCTGTTGATGGATCACTTCATAACCCGGAATTAATTTACGGATATGTTCATCATAACCATCGACTACTTTTGGGCTATTAAAGTCTTTTGCCATTTTGTTTTATCCTCTATTTAAACTGCCTTTCAATTTATAGTTTGCTGCACTTTTACCGGGCTTTTGGCTTTATTTAATCAAAGACATTTCCTGTTAAATTAAGCTCAGCACGCATAATTTCCTGCAATTTAAACTTTTGGGCTTTGCCTGAAGCCGTCATTGGAAATTCATTAAAGAATCGCACATAGCGCGGCACTTTATTATGGGAAATATGCTCTTTACAGAACTGACGAATACTATTTTCATCAATTTGATGATGTTCATGCAAAATAATACAAGCACAGAGTTCTTCGCCATATCTCGCATCTGGCAAGCCTATTACCTGCACATCGCTCACATCGGGATGGGTATATAAAAAGTCTTCAATTTCTTTAGGAAAGAGATTTTCACCACCACGAATCACGACATCTTTAATACGGCCTTTAATTTTAATAAAACCGTCTTGATCCATTTCTGCAATATCACCCGTATGCATCCAGCCAGCTGCATCAATCACTTCACGGGTCTTTTCTTCTTCACCCCAATAACCAGCCATCACTGAATAACCACGAACACATAGCTCGCCTAAAGTCCCTTGCGGAACAATCTGACCTTCTAAATCGACAATTTTAATTTCAACATGCGGATGAACATGGCCAACTGTACTTACTCGTTTATCAATTGAATCGTTTACCGAACTTTGTACACTGACTGGCGAGGTTTCAGTCATACCATAACAAATCGTGATTTCAGACATATGCATACGGTCTATGACCCGCTGCATAATTTCACGTGGACAAGGACTGCCTGCCATGATGCCCGTTCTTAAGCTCGATAGATCAAACTCATTAAATTGTTCATGTTCTAAGGTTGCAATAAACATGGTTGGCACGCCATATGCTGCCGTACAACGTTCTTGATGAATGGCTTTTAACGTTTCTAAAGGATTAAATACGGCCGATGGATAGACCATCGTTGCCCCATGCGTAACACACGCTAAATTCCCCATGACCATGCCAAAACAATGAAACAACGGCACAGAAATACAGACTTTATCTTGAGGCGTTAAACGAATACCTTCGCCAACAAAATAGCCATTATTTAAAATATTATGGTGGGTCAACATGGTCCCTTTAGGGTTACCCGTTGTACCTGAGGTAAATTGGATATTAATGGTTTCATCAAACTGATGTTGCTTGGTTAACTGTTTTAATTGTTCAAGCTGCTCGGAGTTTGGTGTTGTAACTAAATCACTAAAACGATGAATACCCGTATGTTGCTGGTCATCAATTTTAATGACAAATTTTAAATGTGGCAGTCGTTCTGAGCTGAGCACTTTATCAGGACTGTTGGTTAACTCAGGGGCAATTTTTGTGAGTAATTCTTGGTAATCAGTCGTTTTGAATTGAGAAGCAATAATCAATCCTTTGCATGAGACTTTATTCAACACATATTCAAGTTCATGGCTTTTATAAGCTGTATTTAGATTGACTAAAATAATGCCTGCTTTAAAAGCTGCAAATTGGGTAACTGTCCATTCCACACAGTTTGGTGACCAAATCGCTAACCGGTCGCCTTTTTTTAAACCCAATTTCAACAAGCTACAAGCAAAAGCATTTACTTCATCCTGTAAAGCTTTATAGGTTAACCGTCTGTTTTGATGAAAACTGACAATTGCTTCCTTTTCTGCATATTGCCGACAGGCCTGATCAAATTGTTCACCAATGGTCATACCCAATAAGGGCTGTGTGCTTGGTCCCGAGGCGTAGCTTAACCGTTCTTGTTGCATTGAATCATTCTCCTTGATTCTTTGTAATTCTCTTCGTACCTGATCTAATTGTTGTTACTGCAACTACTTTTCCAAACCGCCTACTTTGTAATGTTTATCCTTTATATGCCCTATTTCTTCTGCACAGCATCCACACAAAAGTCAGCAATCTGTTTTGAAAAATAGTCTCTGTGTGCTTGATCAAACTTTGTATTTTGAGCTGGATCTAGGGGTTCAACGACCACATAGGTCATGGCACCAACAACACAAAGTGCTGCTGTATTTAAATCATCCAAGATAAACTCACCACTTGCATTTCCATCCGCAAGTATTTTTTTAATACTTTGTTTAATCAATTGCTTCACACGAAAACGCTCGTGTTCAACCGTTGAATCGACGGGTTCAAACATGAGTGAATATGCAAGCTGGGGACTATTGAGTGCCCGTTTTACAAAGGTTGCCACAGCCTTGTGTAATTTCTGTTTTGCCGATAAATCACTTTCGGTAATCGAATCGATCACCAACAGTTCTGTGTTAATGGCCTCAGACAAAACTTCAATGAGCACTTGGCTTTTATTATCGAAGTAGCGATAAACCAGACCACTTGATACACCCGCTTGCTCTGCAATTGTTTGTATTTGCGCGTCTTTAAATCCTCCCTCTGAAATTAACTTTCTGGCTGAACTCAAAATCGACTTACGATTTTGCTCCATCCGCTCTTGCATTAAAGATGATCGTTTATAGCTCATAATTTATTCTCTAACAAATAAAATGAATTGTAAATCATTTTATGAATCTGTATTCACTTTTTTAAAAAATCATTGTATGGTACATCTCAAATACCCACAAAATATTTTATGGACAACAAATATAACCAATAGGATGAAAATATCATGAACCTACGCAGCTTGAATTTCGGTCTAGATGAAACTTTAATTGCGCTTCAAGATTCAGTGGCCGCATTTTGTGCAAAGGAAATTGCACCAATTGCCCAACAAGTTGATCAAGACAACAAATTCCCTGCACATCTCTGGAAAAAATTCGGAGATATGGGCCTTTTAGGTATGACCGTTTCTGAAGAATATGGTGGTGCCAATATGGGTTATTTAGCTCATATTATTGCCATGCAAGAAATTTCTCGTGCTTCGGCAGCCATTGGCCTCTCTTATGGTGCTCATTCTAATTTATGTGTAAACCAAATTAACCGAAACGGTAACGAGCAGCAAAAGCAGAAATATTTACCTAAACTGATTTCTGGCGAATATGTAGGTGCCCTTGCGATGTCTGAACCAAATGCTGGTTCTGATGTGGTTAGCATGAAATTACGTGCTGAGCAAAAAGGCGATCATTTCGTTTTAAACGGATCAAAAATGTGGATCACCAACGGCGGTGATGCAGATGTACTTGTGGTTTATGCAAAAACTGACCCTAAAGCTGGTGCGAAAGGCATGACTGCTTTTTTAGTTGAAAAAGACATGAAAGGCTTCAGTCACGGCAACCATCTAGACAAGTTAGGTATGCGTGGCTCTAACACTTACCCACTGTTTTTTGACAATGTGGAAGTGCCTGCTGAAAACGTACTTGGTGGCGTGGGTAATGGTACAAAAGTACTCATGAGTGGTTTGGACTATGAACGTGCAGTTTTAAGTGCCGGACCTTTAGGAATTATGGATGCTTGTTTAGATGTGGTGATTCCTTATTTACATCAACGCGAACAGTTTGGTCAGGCTTTAGGTGAATTCCAGCTCATGCAGGGCAAACTTGCTGATATGTATTCAACATGGTTGGCATGTAAAGCATTAGTTTATGCGGTTGGTGCTGCTTGTGACAAAGCCGACCATGACCGCAGCCTACGTAAAGATGCGGCAAGTGCCATTTTATATTCTGCTGAAAAAGCAACTTGGATGGCTGGTGAAGCAATTCAAACTCTAGGTGGTAATGGTTACATCAATGAATTCCCTGCTGGGCGTTTATGGCGCGATGCAAAACTTTATGAAATTGGTGCCGGAACTTCTGAAATTCGCCGTATGTTGATTGGCCGCGAACTCTTCAATGAAACCAAATAATAATTATAAATAAGGACGCATCTTATGAACCAATTACAAAGCAAGATTAATGTTCGAAGTGAAGACTTCAAAACAAACCAGCAAGCCATGCAAACATTGGTCACAGATCTCAAACAAGTGGCCCAGCGTATTGCGTTAGGCGGCGGTGAAAATGCCCGTCAAAAACATCTGGCTCGAGGTAAACTTTTACCCCGTGAACGTATTGATCAACTGATTGATGTCGGAACCGCATTTTTAGAAATTGGTCAATTGGCAGCGTACAACGTTTATGAAGATGATGTTCCAGCTGCGGGTGTAATTGCAGGTATTGGTCAGGTCAATGGTGTGACTTGCATGATCGTTGCCAACGATGCAACGGTTAAAGGTGGAACGTATTACCCACTTACAGTTAAAAAGCATTTACGTGCACAAGAAATTGCCGAACAAAATCACTTGCCTTGTATTTATTTGGTGGACTCAGGCGGTGCTTATTTACCAATGCAAGATGAGGTTTTCCCTGACCGCGATCACTTCGGGCGCATTTTCTATAATCAGGCACGCATGTCGAGTCTGGGTATTGCCCAAATTGCTGTAGTGATGGGGAGCTGTACCGCAGGTGGCGCTTATGTACCTGCCATGTCTGATGAAACCATTATTGTACGTAATCAAGGTACGATTTTCTTAGGCGGTCCTCCTTTGGTAAAAGCTGCAACTGGCGAAGTGGTGAGCAGTGAAGATTTAGGCGGTGGTGATGTACACACACGTCTTTCAGGTGTGGCTGACCATTTAGCTGAAAATGATGAACATGCAATTGCGATTGCACGGAACATTGTTGCCAACTTAAATAAAAAGCCAAATGATTTAAATAAACAAGTTGATGAACCATTGTTTGATGCATCTGAACTCTACGGCGTGGTGCCAAGTGATGCACGTAAGCCTTTTGACATCCGCGAAGTGATTGCACGCATTGTAGATGGTTCTCGTTTTGATGAGTTTAAAGCACGTTTTGGCTCAACACTCATTACTGGTTTTGCTTCGCTTTATGGTATGCCAGTCGGAATTATTGCCAATAACGGGATTTTATTTTCCGAGTCTGCACAAAAAGGTGCGCACTTTATTGAACTTTGCACACAGCGCAATATTCCTTTGTTATTCCTACAAAACATTACGGGCTTTATGGTCGGTCGCCAGTATGAAAATGAAGGGATTGCAAAAAATGGCGCTAAACTGGTCATGGCAGTTGCAACCGCTAATGTACCAAAACTCACCTTGATTATTGGTGGTTCGTTTGGTGCGGGTAACTACGGCATGTGCGGACGCGCTTATTCACCACGCTTTTTATGGACATGGCCGAACTCTCGTATTTCAGTGATGGGCGGCGAACAAGCAGCCAGCGTACTTTCAACTTTAAAACGCGATCAAATTGAGCAAAAAGGTGCCGAGTGGTCAGCTCAACAAGAAGATGAGTTTAAACAACCCATTCGTGAACAATACGAACGCCAAGGCCATCCATATTATGCGTCTGCCCGCCTTTGGGATGACGGTGTAATTGACCCAGCTCAAACCCGTCAAGTACTGGGTTTAAGCCTTGCTGCTGCAATGAATGCCCCTATCCAGCCAACCAAATTTGGCGTGTTCCGCATGTAAGAGGTGTATATGAGCTATCAATTTTTACAACTCGAACAACAAGGTCAAGTTGCCTATGTTTGGCTAAATCGCCCTGAACTACACAATGCCTTCAATACCACAGTGATTGAAGAATTGCATGCTTGCTTTAAGCAAATCAATACACGTGATGATATTCGTGTTGTGGTTTTAGCCGGTCGTGGCAAAAGCTTTTCGGCAGGCGCTGACCTGAATTGGATGAAACAGGCAGGTCAGGCATCTTCAGCAGAAAATGAAGCAGATGCTTTAAAACTCGCGCAAATGTTAGATGCACTTGCAACATTGAGACAACCGACTATTGCCCGCGTTCATGGCATTGCCTTTGGTGGTGGTATGGGCTTGGCATCGGCTTGTGATATTTGTATTGCCAGTACTGACGCCAAGTTTGCAACCTCTGAAGTGCGTTTAGGTCTTGCGCCATCTACCATTAGTCCTTATGTGATTCGTGCGATTGGTGCAAGACAAGCATCTCGTTACTTCTTAACTGCTGAGCGTATTTCGGCACGTGACGCCAAACAAATTGGCTTGGCACATGAAGTCGCAGATGCGGAAGACTTAGACAGAAAAGTTCAAGAAATTATTGATGCTCTATTACTTGGTGGACCACAAGCTCAAGCAGCATCAAAACAACTCATTCAAATGGTGAGCAACCAGACTATGAGCACTGACTTGCTGCAACAGACAGCACATCATATTGCTCAAGTTCGCCAAGGTAGCGAGGCAAAAGAAGGTCTGAGTGCCTTTTTAAATAAACAACAGCCTGCTTGGGTTTCTAACTCGAATAACAACAATTAAGGACGATCATCATGTTTGAAAAGATTTTAATTGCAAACCGTGGTGAAATTGCCTGCCGCGTAATTCGTACAGCTAAAAAACTGGGTATCGCAACAGTTGCTGTCTACTCTGATGCAGATGCAAATGCACAACATGTCAAACTTGCAGATGAAGCCATCTATATTGGCCAGTCGCCTGCGACTCAAAGTTATTTACAAGCTGACCGCATTATTCAAGCTGCCATTGATACAGGTAGCCAAGCGATCCATCCGGGCTACGGCTTTTTATCCGAAAATGACCAGTTTGCTCTTGCTTGCCAACAACACAATATTTGCTTTATTGGACCGCCAGTCGATGCCATTTTAGCTATGGGTTTAAAAGCAACCTCTAAAGCTTTAATGGAAAAAGCAGGCGTCCCTTTAACACCTGGTTATCACGGAACTAACCAAGATGCCGACTTTTTAAAACAACAGGCAGACCAAATTGGCTATCCAGTTTTAATTAAAGCCAGTGCTGGCGGCGGTGGCAAAGGCATGAGTCTGGTTGAACGTAGTGAAGATTTTCTACATGCATTAGCTTCTTGTAAGCGCGAAGCTAAATCGAGCTTTGGTAATGATGATGTCTTGATTGAACGCTATGTGATTCAACCACGTCACATCGAAGTACAAGTGTTTGGCGACACACATGGTAATTATGTTCATTTATTTGAACGCGACTGTTCCGTACAACGTCGCCACCAAAAAGTATTAGAAGAAGCTCCAGCTCCACAAATGCCAAGCGAGAAGCTTGATGCGATGCGTCAGGCTGCTATTGATGCTGCACGTGCAGTAGACTATGTCGGTGCTGGTACGGTCGAGTTTATTGTGGAACAAGACGGCACGGCGTATTTCATGGAAATGAATACCCGCTTACAAGTCGAACACCCAGTGACTGAAATGATTACCGGTGAAGACTTGGTTGAATGGCAACTTCGTGTAGCTTATGGCGAACCGTTACCTAAACTACAAAACGAATTACAAATTCACGGGCATGCGCTCGAAGCACGAATCTATGCCGAAGAACCTGAAAAAGGCTTTTTACCTGCGATTGGTAAAATTGACTATTTGCACTACCCAACTCAAAACCAATATGTGCGTGTAGACAGCGGTATTGTTGAAGGCGATGAAATCACGACGTATTACGACCCAATGATTGCCAAACTGATCGTATGGGGTAAAAACCGTGAAGCTGCACTCATTCAAATGCAACATGCCTTAAGCCAATTCCATGTTGATGGCTTAGGCAATAACATTGCCTTTCTTGAAAAGATTGTTCGCAGCGACTCGTTCAAACAAGCCAAACTTGATACCAACCTGATTCAACGCGAACAGAACTTCTTGTTTAGCCCTGAAGAGATCAAACCAGAACTTGTAGTCGCAGCAGCATTTATTGAGTTTTTAAGTAAACTTGAAAACAATTGCTCAAGCCAAAAACAGCTTTGGCAGGCTCAACCACTTTGGCGCTTAAATATTGCCTATCAGCACAGCATTAAACTGAATTATTTAAACCAAAATATTCAAATCAAATTTGCCTCACATGAGGATGGCTTCACCGCAGAATATAACGGACAAAGCTACCCTATTTCTGGTCAATTAATTGATGCGCATACTGCCTCTGTTCAAATTGGTGGTACTAAGCAAAAGCTATCTTTTAACCAAAGTCAGCAAGGCATTACATTGTTCCAAAATGGGCAAAGCTATAAATTTGCTTATATTCGTCAAGATTTTAATCAGGCTGACAACCAAGCCGATGAAGGTCACCTGAAAGCCCCAATGCCGGGTGTCGTCACGCAAGTGCTGGTGAGTGCAAATCATAGCGTGAAAAAAGACGATATTTTAATGACGCTTGAAGCAATGAAAATGGAATACACCATCCGTGCCCCTAAAGACGGCGTGATTGTGGACTCCTATTTCCAAGTCGGTGATCAGGTCAAAGCTGGCGATGAGCTTGTGGAATTTCAGCCTGCTCAGGAGGAAGTTGCATGAGTGAGTTTGTTAAAATCGTAGAGGTCGGTCCCAGAGACGGCCTCCAAAATGAAAAGCAGGCTTTAACGGTTGAACAACGCTTAAACTTTATTAATGACTTGATAAATGCGGGCCTAAAATCAATTGAAGTGGGTTCATGCGTTTCGGCAAAATGGGTGCCGCAAATGGCTCAAAGTGACGAGCTATTTAAGCTGTTACCCCAGACCACAGATGTGCAATTTAGTCTACTCACTCCTAATATCAAAGGTTTTGAAACTGCTCAAGCCGTAGGATGCAAAGAGGTTGCGGTTTTTACCGCAGCTTCTGAAAGCTTTACGCGTAAAAATATTAACTGCTCTATCGATGAAAGCTTTGAAAAATTTAGCGATGTTATTGCCGCAGCAAAAGCACATAACATCCGTGTACGCGGCTATGTCTCTTGTATTGTCGATTGCCCTTATGAAGGCGCGATTGCGCCGGAGCAAGTGGTGAAAGTCGTTAAGCGGCTCTATGACATGGGCTGCTATGAAGTGTCTTTAGGTGAAACCATTGGCACCGCAACACCAGATCGAGTTCAAAAGGTTTGGCAAGCCTGCCTCGCTGAACTAGACAGCAAGGTTTTGGCAGGACATTTCCACAATACCTATGGCATGGCAATTGCCAATATTTATCAGTCCCTACAGCAAGGCATTCATGTTTTTGATTCGTCTCTTGCAGGACTTGGTGGTTGCCCTTATGCCAAAGGTGCCTCTGGCAATGTATCGACCGAAGATCTGTTTTATTTGCTGTCCCATATGGGGTTTGAAACCGGGATTGATTTAGAAAAGTTAATGCAAGCCAGCCAAAATATTAGCAATGTATTAAACCGAAAAAGCTTGTCGAATTATGCAAATGCCTATTGGCAGACAAAGTGTGCTTAGTCATAAATTAAAATAGATCAGCATTTGGTATAAGGCTTAATCTATTAGGCTAAGTACCAGATCATCCTATCTCATCTTTATCTCATTTCATTCAGGAATTGGGACTAAATCCATCATGCAATTTATTTAAAATCTATCATTCATCTCTGTATTAAATGCCCCTCTCAACAGAAGCATTCTCTACCCTATTTTTATTCTAATCCGTATTATTGTTCATCCTTTTCTATCTTAGCCCTTAAGAATTTATCTCATTATTTATAAAAATAAGATGCATCCATTTCAATTCTTGGCGAAATATATTCTTCCACCCAATCCAACCATGCACGCGTTTTGGCATCAATAAAATGGCGTGAAGGCAATAAGGTATAAACCCCTATATCGGGCGAACGCCACTCTGGCAAGATATGGCATAATCTTCCATTCTGAACCGCGTCTAAAGCCGAAAACATCGGTAATAACGCCACGCCCATATCTTGTTGCACCACATCTAATAATAATTCTGGGTTATCTGCAATGAGTTGCCCACCAATATCAATTTGGTAAGACTCACCATTTGCATTTAACAAATGCCAATCTGCTGTAATCGATGGATTAACTAATCGTAAACAAGCATGATTTTTTAAGTCTTCTGGTGACTTAGGAACACCATGTTTTTCTAGGTACGCAGGTGAAGCACATAAAACAGAAAAAATAGTGCCAATTCTGCGTGCAACAAAGCGGGAATCTGTTAATGATTCAGTGAGATAGAGACTCACATCCACCCCTTTCGCCAACAGGTCCGGAACGTACTGCGATGTCGTATATTCCACCGTTAACTCGGGATAATTTTTGCAAAACTCGGCCATGACTGGAAAAACATAGTGATGCCCAAAGCTTCCCATGCTTAATACACGTAAACGCCCTTTCGGTTTAGATGCCGTTCCTGTTACTTCTGATTCTGCTTCATCCACCATTGAAATCACTTGTCGACAACGTTCTGCATAAGCTGCACCAATATCGGTCAGTGCCTGCTGGCGTGTTGAGCGTTGTATTAATTTTGTACCTAAGCGTGTTTCTAGCTCGCTGATAAGACGTGAAACCTGTGCTGTGGTCAGATCCATCTGCTCAGCTGCTGCTGTGAAACTCCCGCTATCAATCACTTTCAGGAATGCATGCATTGCATGCAATAGTCCACCATCGAGATTTTTGCGCATAACGTAAATATGTTTTCCTAAATTACGGATTGTTGCACCAGTTTAGATCAACCACAATGACTAAATGTACATACATTGGCACTAATTCTTTTTTAAGAAGAGGAACCGATCTTTTTTTATTTCGTATGTCACTTGCTCCAAATATTCAACTGGATGTTGAAAAAAGAAAGTAGTCCGAGCTACTAAAAATTCTAAGGAGATATAAATGAACATAGCTACAAAAGTCACTCCAAATATTATTGCAACAAAGGATGTGTCACTTGAAGATAAATATATAAGTGATAACGGTACAGCATATATGACCGGCATTCAGGCACTTGTACGGTTGCCTCTTGCTCAGACTCGCCGTGACGCGATTAATGGTTATCATACTGCTGGTTTTATTTCTGGTTATCGCGGTTCTCCTGTTGGTAACTATGATAGTTTCCTTTGGCAAGTTCAAGGATTACTTAAATCCCATAATGTTGTATTTCAACCTGGTGTAAATGAAGACTTGGCTGCTACCGCAATTTGGGGTACGCAACAAGTTAATCTTTCAGGCCAAGGCAAATATGATGGAGTGTCTTCATGGTGGTATGGTAAAGGCCCGGGTGTTGACCGTTCAGGCGATGTACTCCGCCATGCTAACTTAGCTGGTACCTCTGAACGTGGTGGTGTCGTTGCTTTATTTGGTGATGACCACTCTTGTAAATCTTCTACAATCCCTCACCAGTCTGAACATGTCATGATTGGTTGTGGTATTCCAATTTTCTACCCAACATCCGTTCAACAAATTTTAGACTTTGGTGTACACGCCATTGCCGTTTCACGTTTTTCTGGCCTTTGGTCTTCAATGAAGCTGGTCAGTGAAATTGTAGAAACTTCCGCTTCAGTTCATGTTGATCTAGACCGTGTTACTCCAGTTATACCAGAAGATGTCAATTTCCCTGCCGACGGCGTTAATATTCGTTGGCCAGATCATGGCATTCAGCAAGAAGAACGTCTTTATAAATATCGCTTACCTGCTGTTTTGGCCTATGCCCGCGCGAATAAAATCAACACCGTAACATGGCCTTGTGAAAATGCCCGTATTGGTATTGCCGCAAGTGGTAAAGGCTATTTAGATACGATTGAAGCCTTACGCATTTTAGGTATTGAAGATGAAACTGCCCAACAGCTTGGGCTACGTGTTTATCAAGTTGGTCTCATTTGGCCTTTAGAACCTCAAGGCCTTCGTGAGTTTGCAGAAGGCTTGCAAGAACTGATCGTTATTGAAGAAAAACGTCCAATTATTGAAGCACAAATTAAAGATGAGCTGTACTCACTTCCTGATGGCAAACGCCCACATGTGATTGGTAAAGCAACTGATGGTAAAGGTGAATGGAGTACCTCTATTGAGGAAGCACCACTCATTGGTCACTATGAGTTTCAGCCTGAACCTATTGCAAAAATGCTGGCTACTCGTTTCTTAAAACTAGATATTCCAGAAAGCCTAAAAGCACAAATCCAAAGCAGAATCGACTTACTGCTAAAAGCAGAGCAAGAATCAAAACGTGTAATCGATCTTGCTGAGCGTAAACCATATTTCTGTAGTGGTTGCCCACATAACTCATCAACGGTAGTCCCTGAAGGTAGCCGCGCTCTTGGCGGTATTGGTTGTCACTATATTGCCGTTTCACTTGATCGTGGTACCGAAACGTTCTCTCAAATGGGTGGTGAAGGTGTAAGTTGGGTGGGTGCATCACCATTTACCAATGAAAAACACATTTTCGCTAACCTTGGTGATGGAACTTACTTCCACTCGGGTTACTTAGCAATTCGTCAATCTATCGCTGCAAAAACTAATATTACCTATAAAATTCTCTACAACGATGCGGTCGCTATGACAGGTGGTCAGCATGTAGATGGGCATTTGAGCGTTGCACAGTTAACTCGTCAGCTTGCTGCTGAAGGTATCAAAAAACAAGTCATTGTCACTGATGAAGTTAAACTATTAAACGAAGAAGACGGTATTGCACCAGGTGTAGAAATTCGCCACCGCAATGAACTCGACGCAGTTCAACGTGAGTTACGTGAAGTTTCAGGTGTAACCGCTTTAATTTATGTACAAACCTGTGCTAGTGAAAAACGCCGTCGCCGTAAACGTGATGCCTACCCTGATCCAGCTGAGCGTTTATACATTAACAGTGATATTTGCGAAGGCTGTGGCGACTGTTCGAAAAAATCAAACTGTTTATCTATCGAACCTGTAGAAACAGCATTAGGTACTAAGCGTCAAATTAACCAAAGTAGCTGTAATAAAGACTTCACTTGTGCTGAAGGGTTCTGCCCTAGTTTTGTGACTGTTCATACACGTGATATGAAACGTCCAGCTAAATTTGAAGGAATTGGCGCAGGCTGGCCAACATCACCAATCATTCCTCAGTTATATGATGTTCCAAGTCGTATTATGGTCGGTGGTATTGGTGGTACAGGTGTTGTGACTATCGGTGCACTCCTTGGTATGGCGGCTCACCTTGAAGGTAAAGCGACACGTGTTATGGACATGGCTGGACTTGCTCAAAAAGGCGGTACGGTTTATTCATACGTACAACTTGCAGCAAGTGATGAACAAATCTCTTCTACAAAAATTCCAGCGGGTCAATGTGAATTACTGATTGGTGCAGATGCCGTAGTCGCTGGTGGTAGTGCCGCACTTTCTCGCTTAAGAGATGATGCTTTGGTTATTGTGAATGAAGACAGCACGCCGACTTCTGAGTTTATTAAATCTCGTGACTGGTATGCACCTATTACTGATTTAGTTGATCGTCTTCGTGGTCGTGTTCGTCAAGGTCAATTGGTTTCATTACCAGCAGCTCGCATTGCAACACAACTACTGGGTGATGCAATCTATACCAACCAGTTATTACTCGGTATGGCTTGGCAATCTGGTCGTATTCCGCTATTACGTGAAAGCATTGAAAAAGCAATTAAGTTAAATGGTACTGCTGTTGAAAAGAACATCGAAGCTTTCCGCGTGGGTTGTCATCTTGCAAGTGACCCAACTTTAGCTGCACGTTTACTTGCAGCAATGCCAAAAACTAAAACGCCGCAAACGTTGGCTGAACTTGTTGAAGACCGCTCTGCTCGTCTGACAGACTATTGGAATGACGCTTATGCAACTAAATACCGTACGCTGGTAGAACTGGCTGCTAAAAAGTTACCAGAAGAATTAACTGGTACGATTGCAACCCAGCTTTATAGAGTCATGGCGTATAAAGATGAATATGAAGTTGCACGTCTGTTAACAGGCAAAAGCTTCAAAGAATCGATTGAAACACAGTTCGGTCAAGGCTTACGTTTAACTTACCATCTTGCTCCACCAGCATTACTCGGTGGTCTACAAAATGTTCGTAAACGTGCATTTGGTTACTGGATGCGTTTCCCAATGATGATGCTTGCTCGCTTACAATGGCTTCGTGAAACTTTCCTCGACCCATTTGCGCGTCAAGAAGAACGTCAACACGAACAAGTATGGCGTGACCGTTACATCGCATTTGTTGAAGCACTGGTTGAAGCTCCAGAAAATCATAACTTGGCTGTTGCTGAACAAATTGCAAAATTACCAGCAGAAGTTCGTGGTTATGGACATATCAAAATGAAAGCAATGGACGCTGCAAAAGCGCGTTGGGATGAACTTACACCAACATTGATTAAAATTCGTAGCTAAGAAATTGCTTAAAAATTAAATCTCGAAATAAAAAAGTCATCCTCAAGGATGACTTTTTTATGGGTTCAAATATTTATTTGGTCATCTTACGTAAAGTTAAAATCTGCTCGCTTCGTCCAAATGGGCCATAGAGGTCATGTAAAACCGCACTGGTTAAGCCAATCCCATCCGATCCATATTGCTGAACAGTTTCCAAACCTAACCATTTACCTTGCGGATAACGATGCATGTGGATTTGCAAATCAAGATTTGGAAAGCCCCACGTAAACTCACCTTCTTGTCTTGGTACAATTCCGTTTGCGGTATCCACCATGCCAATCAAATGTGCAAAATCTGTGGTCGGCTGCCCTTCAACCATTTCTTTATCATTATTTAGCCAAACAATGCCTTTACCTGCGCGATGCTGATCATCAATTTTTGTCACTAATGTTTGAATAAAACCACCCGGCCATCTTTTCATACCTTTCCACTCTGTAAAAGAGTCTGGATGATGAACTGGCTGATCTTCAAGCCCAGCAATATCGGAACTATCCTGAGTACACATTCGCCATGCTCTGGCAACAATACAAGTTTTACCTTGTGCTTGCATTTCAGCTTCTATTAGCTCAATTGTTTTTCCGGCACGAATCACTTGGGTCTTAATTGTAAACTCACCAAATGCAATAAGACCGAAAATATCAAAACTAATTCGACCAATTCGCATGCCTTGTCGTGGTGAAAACTGCTCTAACTCCGCTGCTATTAAGCCACTTGCTGGTGCCATATGCTGTTCATGAGGGTTCCAAGCCCCTTGTGCATGAACAGTTGAGCAATAATGAGCAATAACTTCACCTTGAGGACCAATTGATCTATTCAGTAATTGATAATAAGCATTCATGATTTTCTTTCCTTAGTCCTTATCGAACATCAATATTTAATGAAAGTTCACGTTTTAATGCTTATATTAATGGTCTACTCCTTTGACTAAATTGGTTTTTCCTACCAAAAACTCATGAGTCTAAAGTTACAAATTTAATCAATGGGTAAAATTCCACATGAAAATTTCACCCATTGATTCTCAAAAACTACGATTAACTAAAATGCAAAAGCCTCTTGATCAAGCTCCATGACAGATTCAGCTCCTGACACAATTGCGGCAGCATGACTTTGTGTACGATGCAAAAGTTTTTGATAGAAAAACTTAGCTGTTGTTAACTTCGCTTTATAAAAAGCTTCCTCTTGTGTACCTAATGCCAATTTTTCATGGGCAACTTGAGCCATTCGAGCCCAAAGATAGGCAAACACGACGTAACTAGAAAAATAAAGATAATCTACAGAGGCCGCGCCAATTTCTTCTGGATTGTGCTTCGCTTTTTCGGCAATTGTTGTAGTGAGCGATAACCATTGTTGCTTAAGTTCATCTAATTTTTCTAAATAAGGTTTCAGTGCAACATTTGCTTGATGTTGAAGAATGAATTGATCAATTAAATCCGTCATATTCTTTAAGAGCTTGCCTTCTGAATTTAAGACTTTACGTGCAAGCAAATCTAAAGACTGGATTTCGGTTGTTCCTTCATACAATGTTGAAATGCGTGCATCGCGTACAATTTGCTCCATTCCATGCTCAACAATAAACCCATGCCCGCCAAACACCTGAACACCATGTTTTGCAGACTCATTACCAGACTCAGTTAAAAACGCTTTAGCAATAGGCGTTAAAAAAGCCAGTAGATTATCGGACTGTTTTTGCTGTTCCTGATCAGCTGAACTTTCAACAATGTCTACATGTTGAGCTAGAAAATAAGCCAGCGCACGTCCACCTTCAGCAAATGCTTTTTGTGTCATTAACATTGAACGCACGGCAGGATGCACAATAATCGGATCGGCATTCTTTTCTGGATATTTTGGACCAGATAATGAACGCATTGCGAGCCGCTCTTTTGCATAACTTAATGCACCTTGAAATGAAATTTCTGAGGCAGCGAGCCCTTGTACTGCTGTGCCAATACGTGCCGTATTCATAAAGGTAAACATACAATTAAGCCCACGATTTTCCGGACCAATCAAATAACCTTGAGCACCATCAAAATTAAGAACACAGGTGGCATTTCCGTGAATACCCATTTTATGTTCAATGGCACTACAGACGACCTGATTGCGATCTTGTAAATTACCTTCATCATCTACGTTAAATTTAGGCACGATAAACAAAGAAATACCTTTTGTGCCTGCGGGTGCCTGAGGTAATCGAGCTAAAACAATATGAATAATATTTTCAGAAAGATCGTGTTCACCTGCCGATATAAAAATCTTTTCCCCAGTAATTGAGTAACTACCATCCGGATTTGGTTCAGCCTTAGTTCTAATTAAACCGAGGTCCGAGCCCGCATGTGATTCGGTTAAACACATGGTTCCAGTCCAGATTCCACTAATTAACTTGGTTAAAAACTGCTGCTTTTGCTGTTCTGTTCCGTGGTGTTCAATTGTTCTCATCGCACCATGAGATAACCCTTGATACATTGCCCAAGCCCAGTTAGAACCACACAACATTTCAGAAATCGCAATGCGTAATAGAGTTGGTAAGCCCTGCCCACCATATTCAGGGTCGGCGGTTAGAGAGGTAAACCCAAGTTCGGCATATTTTTGGTAGGCTTCTTTAAAACCTTTCGGTGTAGTCACCACGCCTTGATTTAAATGGCACCCTTCTTGATCGCCATTTTGATTAATAGGTGCCAATTCATTTTCACAGAAATCTGCTGCTGCCTCTAAATATTGATCAATTAATTCTCGATTTACGCTTTCCTGATATTTGCTTAAACGTTGGTAGTTCTGTTCTGTTTCAAGCATTTCATGCAGAACAAATTGCATATCACGTAATGGAGCTTTGTATAAAGGCATAGTTTTTCCCTTTCACTTCACTGTCTGTTTCATGCAGGCAGATATGTTTTTCCTTGAATAGACTTTTATTTTTTCAACTCAACCAAAATATCAAAAAATTTCTTATAGCAAAACTAGTTTTCACTATTTTCATAAAATTTAACAAGTAAAAACATTCATTAAATATTCAATATATTGTATTTAAATAGTTTTGTTAAATTAATGCGTGTAGAAATAAAAAACTGATTGCTATTTTAATTTTGTACTGCAAAATATTATTCCGTAAAAAAACATTTTATAGTATTGTTATTACATTGCTTAATCATCCAAGGACGATTTATGGATAGCCCGAAATACACAGGTCTTGAATTTTTAACAGCTTTAAAAAATGGCGAAGTTTCTCCATCGCCTATGGCTCACACCATCCCCATGCAACTAGTAGAAGTTTCCGAAGGTAAAGCCACTTATAAAGTTACACCTAAGCAAGAACATCGAAATATACAAGGCGGTGTACACGGCGGCTTTTGTGCCACAGCTTTAGATACAGCTACAGGAAGTGCTGCGCATACCCTGCTCGAACATGGAGTTGGTTATGGGACTATTGATTTGAATGTAAAAATGATTCGTCCTATGCAAGTTGATACGTCTTACTACGCAAAGGCTGAGTTGATTAATGCGGGGCGCAATATTATTAGCACCGAAGGTAAAATCGTGGATGAAAATGGAAAAGTATATGCTTTTGCCACAGCCACATTAATGATTATTAGAAAATAAAAGCCCTGTTAAGCTCCTCCTTATGGAGCTTTTTCTTGCTTGGCAATTTTGTCCATCTCATAGAAATCTAAGCGATCAATCATAAAACTCACAATAGCTAGACTTATACCTAAGGCTACACAGGCTTCCCATCCCCAGTGTTTCCATGCATAAACTGCAATAAAAGAACCTAAGGCCGCCCCACCAAAATAGAGCGTCATATAAATTGAGTTAATGCGGGAACGCGCCTGCGCGGAAATTCGATAAACCAAATTTTGGTTGAGTACATGAAATGCCGACAGCCCAAAGTAAGCCATAATCACGCCAACTGCATAGGCCACTAAAGATTGCTGTGCAAAAAATAGTGGTATCCATGCAGTAATTAATAAGACCATGCTAACCAGTGCAACTTTATTCTCAAGTCCCGCTGCAATTTTCTTACCCGCCCACGGTGTGGCAAACACCCCAGCTAACCCGACAATTCCAAATAGACCAATTTGGAAATCATTAAAATGATAAGGAGCATTGGCTAAAAGGAATGTCATGGTTGTAAAAATAAGAGCCAAAATACCAAAGCCAATTCCTCCAGCAAACCCACGGCGAAGCAGATGAGGTTGATGTACCGCTAATGAAAACAATGAACTGTAAATTTGTAGAATATTGAGTTGATGGGATTTACGCGCAACTGGTAATTTTGACCACATGATCCAAGCAAAAAACAGAATGACGATGCCACTAATTAAATAAACGGCATGCCAAGACCAAACCGTAGAAAGTAAACCCGCAATAGAGCGCGCCAATAAAATTCCCAAGAACAGACCACTCATGAGAGTCCCAACAACTTGTGGGCTTTTTTTCGGACCAGCCAAACCTGCGGCAAATGGAACCAAAACTTGAGTTGCAATAGAAAAGAATGTAGCTAAAAAGGTAAAGCCATATAAGACTGGCAAGGTTTGGCAAAAAGAAAGCCCCACTTGTGCAAGCCCCGTACAACACATGAGCAAACAAATATAACTACGCTTTTCAAAGAAATCACCGAGTGGTACCAATAGAAACAGACCAACTGCATAAGACAGTTGTCCAATCACAATGGTTAAAGCCACTTGCTCGGCATTAGCCTGCAAGGCTTTCGCAATTGAATAAATTAAAGGCTGGTTATAATAGTTCGAGCCCGCACAAATCCCGCATGTCATCGCCATGATAAAAATAAAGCTTTTTGACAAAATATTGTCTGCATCGGGTCGAACTATTTTTTCCATTTTTAATTACGCCCTATTTTAAAATTTATACATCGACACAAAGTTTACACGTGACACATCGGCTGTTCTGCCATCAAAGACTTCTCGTTTACCTTGATGGTATTCCATACCGATATCCATTTGTTCAATAGGTGAATAAAAAACGTTAGCAGCATAGTCGGTTAAACGCTTATTGGCATCGGGATTGAGTTTGGCATAAGCCGTATCGTCATCATAATCAAACATTGAAGCCGATAAGTTTGCACGCCATTGCTCATTGAATTTATATGAATAACCAATATTTACGCTATTGAGTTTATTCATAACTAAATCTGTTTGTTCTTCATTTAAAGAAAAATCACCCGCTGCATTTAAACTTGTTGAATTAGCCAAGCCGCTTTGCGTGGTGTACGGCATAAATTTTTGATCACCAACAATATATTGATAATTAGCCTGTACCGATTGCTGTGGCGTTAATTGGTATTTTAATCCGCCACCTGCGCCCCAACTTACTTTTTTCACTGTTGCGGTTGCTACATCTGCTGACTTCTCGTTAATAAAACCTTGAGCAAGTGCCGTTAAAGGACCTTGTTTAAAGCTATAGCGCCCCGTTAAAGTTGGAAATGCCGAGACTCTCGAACCTGTATATTCCAAGGCTACTTTTAAATCATTATTGGCATCTATTTTCCAGTCATAGCGAATTTGAGGCGTACGCGTATACGAAGTTCCCACAAATTGCGTGTAATCGACGGTCTCAGTACGTGTTTCCATGTTGGACATAAGTGACCATGTTTGACCAAACGTCCAGTCTTTATAAGTGAAAAATGCATGTCGAATACGGAATTTACCATCACCCGTTCCCATGTTAGAGCTATCAAAGAAATCGGCTTCAATATTCCCCGTCACGGCTTTATTGGGGCTATTAAAATAAACACCTAGTCTGCTTGCATTAATCATGGCATCAGAACGGGCATGATTTGAACGTTTATCACTCTCAAAAGGTGTTCGGTACAAACTGCTGGTTGTTCTTCCCCCCGAATCAGGTGAAGATTTAAAATCGACCGCCGCATCAATACGGGCAATACCATAAACCTTAACATTGTCGGTCCAAGTCACCCATGACGGAGCAATCGGCTTAGCTGTTTCAATGCTCTTATTCTTTTCGACATTTTCTTCAATTTGGGCCTGTTTGACCTGTAAATTACTTTGACTTTGTTTTTGAGCTACAAGTTCTGCTTTTAACTTTTGTAGCTCACTTTCTAGCAAATTAATTCGCTGTTCTGTTGTATCTGAAGAATTTGCAAAAACAGTCCCTGAAGCCGCAGCGCAAGCTGCAGCTAAAATTAATTTTTTCATCTTTTAATCCTTAAAGAAGCTTTTTTCCATGTGTATAAATTAGGCTACACGTGCATCTATGAGTGGACAGTCGGTCACTGCCTGTAATTCATCAAAACTTAGACCTTCCACCATTTCCTTGACATAGGCTTTCTGATCTTTCAGTTCAATAATGCATAAATCGGTATAGATACGATTTACACATTGCTCACCTGTGAGTGGATATGTGAGCTCTTTTACAATTTTGGACTCACCTTTTTTAGTGACATGTTCCATATAGACATAAATGGTCTTTGCTCCCACAGCCAAATCCATTGCACCGCCTACGGCAGGTACATCATCTGGTTTGCCTGTGTGCCAGTTTGCCAAATCACCATTTACCGCAACTTGGAATGCACCAATAACGCAAATGTCTAAATGACCTCCACGCATAATGTCAAACGAGTCACCATGATGCATAAAGCATCCACCTTCTAATAAAGTGACAAGTTCTTTTCCGGCATTGACTAAGTCTTCATCTTCTTCACCTGGTTGTGGTGGCGGGCCAAAAGCCAAAACACCATTTTCCGAATGTAAAAAGATTTCTTTGTCTTTTGGCAAAAATTTGGCAACGTTAGTAGGAAGTCCAATTCCCAAATTGACATAAGAACCTTCAGGAATGTCATTGGCAATCAGTCTAGCAATATCTTCACGAGAACGTTTTTGAACTGACATTAGATATCTCCTACTTTTACAACGTGCTGTACAAAAATTCCCGGTGTGATAATGCACTCAGGGTCAAGCGTTCCTAGCTCTACCGTGTCATTAACTTGAACAATGGTATTTTTTGCGGCTTTTGCCATAATCGGGCCAAAATTACGGGCCGCTTTGCGATAAGTTAAATTACCCCAACGATCCGCCTTATCTGCATAAATCAATGCAAAATCAGCTTCAAGTGGATATTCAAGTACATAATTTTTGCCATTAATAGTTCGAGTTTCTTTACCCTCGGCAACTTTGGTGCCATAGCCAGTTGGAGTAAAAACAGCTCCTAATCCTGCACCTGCTGCTTGAATACGGCATGCCAAATTCCCTTGTGGAACCAGCTCTAGCTCGATCTTTCCAGCTCGATATAAATCTTGAAAAACGGTTGACCCAGCCGATTTAGGGAATGAACAAATCATTTTCTTAACACAACCGGCAATAATCAGATTCGTTAAACCCCGATCACCAGAAGCTGCATTGTTATTAATAATGGTAAGTTCTTTCTTACCTAAATCAATTAAGGCTTCAATTAATTCAGCTGGTTGTCCAGTAACACCGAACCCACCTGTCATGATGGTTGCCCCATCAGGAATAGCTTTTAAAATCGGCTCAATATCACTGGTCACTTTATTAATCATTTCTTCACTCTCCTTAGTTATTCAGCTTTTTGAGGATCGTATAAACGATCTTTAATAAATAAGGTTGGGATAAGCCCACAGACAAAATATGCAATACCCATCAGTAATAAACCTGCACCAATGGAACCATGCATTGCCAAATAACCAATGGTCAGTGGTGCAAAGATCGCTCCGATACGTCCAATATTAAATGCACCACCCACTGCTGTACCTCGAATAGAGGTTGGGAAGCTTTCGGTTAAATAAGTTGCGTTAATAGCGTACGGAATACCATAAAGGAAACCAAAAACCAGCATCAGCCAACCAATGTTTTCAGGCGTATGCATATACACCACCACTGGTATAAACAGTGCGGTTCCAATCGTACCGAAGGCGAAAACAACTCGGCGTCCAATACAGTCTGCTACAAAACCAGCAAGCACTTTGGCAAACATCATGGTCAAAAATGTTCCAATCATATAGATTGCCATTTCTTTAAATTTAATCCCTAACTCGGACTCTAGATAAGCAGGCAACCAGTTACTCACCCCCAAATAACCAAACATCAGGAACCCAGAACTAAATGACCAAAGCATGAGCATCTTGCCGTGTTTTTTATCTTTAAATAGGGCGATATACGGATTCTCAGCTTTTTTGGCAGTGCCAACAGCAGGGTTAGCAAGTTTTAAAGCACGGGCTTTTCTCCATGACTCAGGCTCAGGCACAAAGAAGAACATGAGTACAGCCAAAACAATCGGGATAATCGTAATGAAATACAGCATCCGCCAACCAAATTCAGGAATAATCCAACCTGATAGACCTGTAATCGTTAAAGAACCGAGGGTATAACCAGTCATCAGTGTTGCTAACACCGTTGTACGATATTTGGTCGGCACCATTTCAGACATTAAAGTATTGCAGCCGATGTAGAGACAACCCAACCCCATACAGGTAATAATTCTTAAGATCGCGAGTTGCCCATAGGATTGTGCAAACCCCGTCATACAAGAAAGTATGGCAAATGCTGCTGTTGAAATGACAATAATGCGGACTCGTCCAAAACGGTCACTTGCCCAGCCACCAATCAGTCCGCCAATCGCCATACCAAAAATTGACCAACTGCCTAATGCACCTGCCTGAATCGTGGTTAAACCAAATTCGGCCTTAATGCTGGTCAGAGTAAAAGCTAGAATGCCAACATCAGCACCATCACAAAGTAAAGTGAGAAATGAAAATATAAAGGCTAGAACCCAGACTTTTTTAGGTGTCTGAGTAACTTCATTGTCTTGGAATGTACTTACAGCTTCCATTTTCATATTTTTACCTATCCATTACATAAAAGTGAGTATTCCTAAGCTCATTTATTTGAAAGAGAATATTTTTATAAAAATCATCCATCTTTCTATTTATCTTTTTTTTCATGCAATAAATTAACTGGTAACCGTGCATGATTTAGGCTCAGACCTGATCATGATCAAGTCTGAAACGCTGCTGAATTAATCAGCTTTTTGTGGGTTAAATAATCGGTCTTTAATGAATAACAATGGAATCACACCGCAGATAAAATAAGCAGCTGCCATCACCAATAGCCCTAAACCAATAGAACCACTTTGCGATAAATAACCAATTGTAAGTGGAGAGAAAATCGACAGAACCTTGCCAATATTATAGGCACCACCAACCGCAGAACCACGAATCGAAGTCGGGAAGCTTTCAGTCATATAGGTGGCATTAATGGCGTATGGAATGCCATACAAGAAACCGAAGAACAGCATCATCCATAAAATATTGGTTGGTGTATTTAGATAAACAATGACAGGAATAAACAGTGCTGTACCAATGGTTCCAAAAGCAAACACAGCACGGCGACCCAATTTATCCGCAACAATTCCTGCAATTACTTTGGCAAACATCATAATCAGGAAGGTACCGACCATATACATCGCCATTTCTTTAAATTTGATCCCCAGATCAGATTCAAGATAAGCAGGTAACCAGTTACTTACCCCGTAATAACCGAACTGTAATGCACCTGTACTGATAATCCACAACACAAACATGGTGCCGTGTTTTTTATCTTTTAAAATTTCAAGATAAGGATTCTGACGTTTCACTTTTTGGGTTGGATCGACTGTCGTTGCCGCCAACGCTTTCAATTCACGTGATTTTTTCCAAGATGCAGGTTCAGGCACACAAAAGCGCATCAAAATCGACAACACCACAGGAGTAATTGCAATCCAGTACAGAAAACGCCAACCGTGCTCAGGAATAATATGACCTGCTAACAAGGTTGCAAGTAATGAACCCAAGGTATAACCCGTCATCAAGGTTGCCAATACGGTGGTACGATGTTTAGTCGGCACCATTTCTGACATTAAAATATTACAGGCAATATATAATGCACCCAGCCCCATCGAGCCAAAGACTCGTACAATGGCAAACTGCATATAAGAATCAGTAAAACCAAGCGCACAGGTTAAAACTGAAGAATAAGCAATAAAAAACACAATAATGCGCACGCGCCCAAAACGGTCACATGCCCAACCACCAATCAGACCGCCAATTGCTGAACCTAAAAGTGTTAAACTTCCTAAAGTGCCTGCTTGTACACCCGTTAAATGAAACTCCGCTTTTAAACTGGTTAAGCTGAGCGCGAGAAAACCCAAATCTGCGCCATCACATAACAAGGTAAGAAAGGCAAAGATAAATGCAGTAATCCAAATCTTTTTGGGGGTTTGAATCCCTTCAGGACTTGCTTCCTGCTTCAGTGTTTCTGTGGTCATATCCATATCCTTAGAGGAACATGAGGCATCCGATGCCTCATGGCATTTGATTTTTTATTAGGCTGTAGCTTCCCTAATCATGTTTTTGGCAATAATAATTTGTTGAACTTGCGTGGTTCCTTCATATAAACGGAACAAACGCACATCACGATAAAAACGTTCAATGGCATATTCGCTGATATAACCTGCCCCACCGTGAATTTGTACGCAGCGATCTGCGACTCGACCACACATTTCGGTCGCAAACATTTTTGCGCAAGATGCTTCAGTACTAATGTTTTCGCCATTGTCACGACGGCGAGCTGCATCTAAAACCATACATTTAGCTGCATAAATTTCGGCTTTTGAGTCGGCGAGCATGGCTTGAATAAGCTGAAAGTTAGCAATCGGCTGACCAAATTGTTTGCGTTCAATGGCATAGTGAAGAGCATCATTTAACATACGCTCAGCAACACCGACGCTATATGCCCCAATGTGTAAACGCCCTTTGTCTAAAACTTTCATTGCAGTTTTAAAACCAATACCTTCAATGCCACCAATAAGTGCAGATGCAGGTACTCGGCAATTTTCAAAAATGACATCACAGGTATGAGAACCCTTTTGTCCCATTTTTTGATCAATTTTCCCTAAAGTAATGCCGGGTGTGTTGGCTTCTACTAAAAAGGCTGAAATACCACCCGATCCTTTAATTTCAGGATTAGTTCGTGCCATTACTGTAAAAGTAGCCGCATGAGGTGCATTGGTAATAAAACGCTTAGTACCATTTAGAACGTAAAAATCACCATCTTTTACTGCACTGGTTTTTAAAGAGGCTGCATCCGACCCTGACTCAGGTTCAGTTAAGCAAAATGAACCTATAATTTCGCCACTTGCATAACGTGGTAAGTATTTTTGCTTTTGCTCTTCTGTGCCATCAATCAAAATTGCACTTGAGCCAATTCCGTTATTGGTACCAATTAAAGAACGGAAAGCTGGTGAGGTTTGCCCAAGTTCAAATGCGACTCTTACCTCTTCTTCCATGGTGATGCCTAAGCCACCATATTCTTCTGGAATTGTGAGTCCGAACAAACCAAGCTCACGCATTTGCTGCACAATGTCATCCGGAATTTTATCTTTCTCTACCACTTCGTTTTCACGAGGGATCAATTCATTTTTTACAAAATCTCGAATTGTTGAAAGTAATTGTTCCAACATCCCTTCATCACGGATCATCTGTGATCTCCCTTCTTATGTATTTTCATCGTACCCATCAGCCAATTCCAGCTTGTCTGGATACCATGTTTTAAATCTTGTTTACTGCGGATTTGTTTCATAGTACGAGAACGAAAACACAAATTTCAAGCTTTTTTGAAAATTAATTTCGTTTAACGAAATTTAAAAACAGACCAATACACAATATCAAGCACTTATACTCTTAAAGAGACCACAATCGCTCTATTTAAATAAATAAGACTTGAAATAAATTCCAAAATAAGCATCATAAAAGGAATATAGTTTTGATATGCGAAACAAGGAATGCGGAAATGAGCAAAGAAATAGGGAATAATTTCGTAGATGTTGATTACACCATTCAAAAAATAGCGATTGTAAAAATTAACCGCCCAGAAGCTAAAAATGCCTTAAACGGTGAAGTTCGTAAGCAATTAGCACAAATTTTTTCCGAATTAAGTTTTAACGATGAGATCAATGCGGTTGTACTCACTGGCGGCGATGAAGTCTTTGCCGCGGGTGCAGATTTAAAAGAAATGGCAACAGCAACTTCAACAGAAATGCTATTACGTCACACTGAACGTTATTGGAACGCAATTTCCCAGTGCCCTAAACCAGTGATTGCAGCTGTAAATGGCTATGCATTAGGGGGTGGCTGTGAATTGGCAATGCATGCCGACATTATTATTGCCGGTAAAAGTGCAGTTTTTGGACAACCAGAAATTAAAGTTGGTTTAATGCCAGGTGCTGGTGGCACACAGCGTTTATTTCGTGCAGTCGGTAAATTTCATGCTATGCGCATGATTATGACAGGTGCCATGGTGAAGGCTGAAGAAGCTTATATCATTGGGCTTGTTTCACAAGTGACAGAAGACGACCAAACTATTCCCACCGCTATTCAAATGGCACAAAGCCTAGCAAAAATGCCTCCTATCGCCTTGCAGCAAATTAAAGAAGTTGCACTCATGAGTGAAGATGTTCCATTAAATGCTGGCTTAACCCTAGAGCGTAAAGCATTCCAACTACTGTTCTCTACCGAAGATAAAAATGAAGGTGTTCAAGCTTTTATTGAAAAACGCAAACCGTCTTATCAAGGTAAATAATTTAAATAGACAACACCAAAGGAATGAAAATGGCTAAAAAAGTATTTATTAGTGCAGGTGGTTCAGGGATTGGACGCTGCATTGCTGAAGCATTTTTAAACAACGATGATGAAGTTTTCGTTTGTGATATTAATGCTCAAAGTCTAGAACAGTTTCAGAAAGATTATCCAAAGTTGCACATATATGCATGTGATTTAGCAGAGCCTGAGCAGATTAAGCTTATGTTTGCCGAAGCGATCAAAAAACTTGGCCATATTGATGTTTTAGTTAACAACACAGGCATTTCAGGCCCAACCATTGCCGCAGATGAACTGAGTTTTGATGACTGGAATACGGTTATTAATTTGAATCTGAATAGCACTTTTTTAATTACTCAATTAGCGATTCCCTTGTTAAAGCAATCAGGCGCTGGTGTCATTATTAATATGTCATCAATTGCAGGTCGCTTAGGCTATCCATATCGTTTGGCATATTCCACCTCAAAATGGGGTCTCATTGGTTTTACCAAAACGCTTTCTATGGAACTCGGTGCAGATAATATTCGAGTTAACGCGATTCTTCCAGGTGCTGTTGATGGTGACCGTGTCCAACGCGTTCTACAGGCACGCGCAGATGTAGCCCAAAGTTCTCTTGAGAAGGTCACACAAAATGCACTTAAAAATCAGTCGCTCAAATATTTTGTAAATCCAAAACATATTGCAGATTTATGCCTATTTTTAGCCTCAGATAGTGGGCGTTCTATTTCAGGCCAGATCTTACCAATTGATGGTGATAAACAATGCTTAAGCTAAATCACCCACCCTTATTTATCCGCTTAATTTCAAATACAGATCAATAATCAGGATGATCGAAATGACTTATGATATTAAAAGCATGGCTGTGATTGGTGTAGGTATTATGGGCAGTGGTATTGCTCAAATTGCTGCACAATCTGGACATACCACTTATTTATATGATGCTAAGGTAGGTGCAGCAGAACAAGCAAAAGAACAACTTGCTGCTACATTTCAAAAGTTAGTCGACAAAAATAAAATTACGGCTGAACAAGCTGCAGCGGCAAATAGTCATTTAATTGTTGCTCACCAAATTGAAGATTTAAAAGATTGCGACTTGATTATTGAAGCTATTGTTGAACGTCTGGATATCAAACAAAGTTTGATGCAACAACTTGAAGAGGTTGTTTCCGAAAATACCATCCTAGCTTCCAACACATCTTCTCTTTCTATCACAGCAATTGCTGCAAACTGTAAAAAACCTGAACGCGTGGTGGGCTACCATTTCTTTAACCCTGTTCCACTCATGAAAGTTGTCGAAGTCATTCGAGGTTTAAAAACCGATCCACTTATTATCGACGCTTTAAATAGCTTGTCTCTTGCATTCGGCCACCGCCCTGTAGTTGCGAAGGACACACCAGGATTTATTATTAATCATGCTGGACGAGCTTACGGAACTGAAGCTTTAAAAATTCTAAATGAAAATGTCTGCGACATTAGTGAAATTGACCGAATTTTACGTGACGGTGTTGGTTTTAGAATGGGACCTTTCGAGCTAATGGATTTAACGGGGCTTGACGTTTCTCATCCTGTTATGGAGTCGATTTACCATCAATACTATGAAGAAGCACGCTACAAACCTAACCCGTTAACCAAACAAATGTTGGAGGCTAAACAACTCGGACGCAAGGTTAATCAAGGTTTTTATAATTATGAAACCGGTTCAAAAACAGGTGAACAACCCGCCAAGTTTGTAGACCGTTTAGCGCAATATCCAAAAGTTTGGGTAGCAGCAGATTTCTCTGAAGATAAAACACAGCTTGAAGATTATTTAACTCAGCAAAATATTGCCTTAGATACTGGCTCTGCACCGCAATCAGACAGTTTATGTTTACTCGCTTGTTACGGCGAAGACACAACTCAAGCAGCTACACGCCTAGGCATTAATCCTGAGCAAGCTGTTGCTATAGACATGTTATATGGCATTGCAAAACATCGCACATTAATGCCTTCACTTGTCACAAAAGCTGACTACCGTCAGGCAGCTCACTCTATTTTCAATTTAGATGGAAATACGGTCAGCATGATTGCTGAAAGTATCGGCTTTGTTGCTCAGCGTGTTTTAGCCATGGTCATTAATTTAGGCTGCGATATTGCACAGCAAAATATTGCAACAGTAGATGATATTAATGCGGCAGTGCGTCTTGGTTTAGGCTACCCATTTGGCCCAATTGAGTGGGGCGACCAAGTAGGCAGCCAAAAAATCTTACTCATTCTCAATCGTATAACAGCACTTACCCATGACCCGCGCTATCGCCCTAGCCCATGGTTACAGCGCCGTGTCGCGCTTAATTTACCTCTCACTTTTACTCATGAGTCTTGAAAAGGAACTTCTCAATGTTAAATGCTTATATTTATGATGGTTTACGTAGCCCAATTGGTCGCCATGCAGGTGAACTTGCCTCAATTCGTCCAGATGATTTAGCAGCGACAGTCATTCAAAAGTTACTTGAAAAAACTGGTGTTCCGGGTGCTGATATTGAAGATGTAATTTTGGGTGATACCAACCAAGCTGGTGAAGATAGCCGTAATGTTGCGAGAAACGCACTTTTACTTGCAGGTTTACCTGTCACTGTACCCGGTCAAACCGTAAACCGTCTATGTGCCAGTGGCTTAGGTGCCGTAATTGACTCAGCACGTGCTATTACTTGTGGTGAAGGTGAGTTATATATTGCAGGTGGTGTAGAAAGTATGTCACGTGCACCCTTTGTGATGGGTAAAGCCGAAAGTGCTTATAGCCGTGATGCTAAAATTTATGACACCACCATTGGCTCTCGTTTTCCGAATAAAAAAATTATTGCCCAGTACGGCGGTCATTCAATGCCTGAAACGGGCGATAATGTTGCTGCCGACTTTGGTATTACACGCGAGCAAGCCGATTTATTTGCAGCTCAGTCACAAGCCAAATATCAAAAAGCCAAAGAAGAAGGTTTCTTTGCGGGTGAAATCACCCCAATTGAGGTTTTCCAAGGCAAAAAGCTTCCACCAAAACTAGTTTCTGAAGATGAACACCCTCGCCCAAGCTCGACTGTTGAAGCACTTACAAAATTAAAACCATTGTTTGAAGGTGGTGTAGTGACTGCTGGGAATGCTTCAGGCATTAATGACGGCGCTGCGGCACTCTTGATTGGTTCAGAAGCTGCAGGTCAAAAATATGGCTTAAAGCCTATGGCAAAAATATTGTCAGCAGCAGCAGCTGGTATTGAACCCCGTATTATGGGTGCCGGCCCTATCGAAGCCATTAAAAAGGCAGTTGCACGTGCAGGGCTGACTTTAGATGACATGGATATTATTGAAATTAATGAAGCTTTTGCCTCACAAGTTTTATCTTGCTTAAAAGGCTTAAATGTTGATTTTAATGACTCTCGCGTAAATCCAAATGGCGGTGCGATTGCTATTGGTCATCCACTTGGTGCTTCTGGTGCCCGTCTTGCTTTAACTGTGGCACGCGAACTCATTCGTCGTAAAAAGAAATATGCTGTCGTAAGCCTATGTATTGGTGTGGGTCAAGGCCTCGCTATGGTGATTGAAAACGTTTCATAATTACCAAACCAGATATCCATTCATCACAACAGCGCAGTGATGAATGGATTTATTTTGCAGAGCGAAATATAATAGCAAAACTTTGCTTTATTATATTTGAGGATCGAATGTCTCAGAATTCAAAAACTGAACAACCAATAAATTTTGATGAGATACGCCTAGATCCTATTTCACATATTCATCGGGAAAATAACCCTCAATTTATCGCTTCCTTAGCGCGTGGTTTAGAACTTTTACGCTGCTTTTCTGCAAATAATCAGGTACTTGGAAATCAAGAACTTGCAAAAATGACAGGTTTACCTAAACCGACTATTGCACGTATTACCAATACCCTTGTGTCATTAGGTTATTTAAAACAATTGCCTAATTCGACCAAATATACCCTAGACATTGGTGTTTTATCTTTAGGATATGCAGCATTGTCGAATATCTCTATCCGTACTATTGCTCATCAATATATGGAAGAGATGAGTCAACATGTGCAAGCGCCTGTGGCAATGGCAACACGTGACCGATTAAATATGGTGTATATCGATGTGGTCCAAATTGAAACTGCATTAAATATGCGCCGTCCAATTGGCTCAACTTTACCACTTCATAGTAGTTCAATGGGAAGAGCGTGCTTAGCGGCGACTCCTGAACGTGAACGTAATTTTTTACTTGATGCACTTAAGCAAAAGAACGCTGAAAACTGGCCTGCCATCAAACGCTCTTTAGAACGAGCTTTCCGAGATTATCAAGATTACGGATATTGTTTGTCTTTAGGTGAATGGCATAAAGAAGTGAACTCGGTCGCTGTACCTTTAGTCAGCTCTAAACACGGTCTTTATGTCTTTAACTGTGGTGCGCCAAGTTTCCATTTAAATCCAGAAAAACTTGAAGGTGAAATTGGACCACGTTTAATCCATATGGTGCACAATATTCAAGATGCTTTGAATGAAACGCACTAACAACCGTACTTAGAAAAGTAATGGTTGTGATGGTTAAAGTTCCTCTTTCATTATGACAATAGGCATGATGAAAAACGCACTCTATACCCCAACCATTATTTTAATGGCTATTGCAGCAGGCATCTGTACAGGCGGAAATTATTTTAGCCAACCACTTATTCATTCGATTAGTTTAAGCTTAAATTTAACCGAAACCACCACGGCATGGGTGCCTACTTTAGCCCAGATTACCTATGCTTGTGGCTTACTCTTTTTAATGCCATTAGGAGACATTTTAGAAAAGCGTAAACTGCTCTTCACCTTTATGTTACTGGCTGCAAGTGGATTAATTATTAGTGGTTTTTCACACAATATTTATCTGCTCTTACTAGGTACAATCATTACCGGTCTATTTTCCAGTTCAGCCCAGCTTCTATTACCTCTCGCCGCAAGTCTGGTTCCCATTCAACAAAGTGGTCGTGTTGTTGGTTTTTTACTAAGTGGTCTCATGATGGGGGTTTTACTCGCTCGCTCCCTATCAGGTCTAATGTCTACGCTTTTTGCATGGAATGTGATTTATCTGGTCAGTGGCTTTTTATTACTGGTCATCGCCATTATTTTGCACCGTAGTATTGGATTGTTCCCACCCACCAAATCTGAAAACTATGCAAAAACCATTCGCTCACTTCCACAAATTTTTATTCAAAATCGACGTTTAAGAACCAGAACTTATATTGGTGGCTGTACATTTGCTTGCGTGAGCTTAACCTTTACCACCATGTCATTACTATTGGCCCCCGCTCCCTATTTTTTTAGTGACTTTACGATTGGTCTTTTCGGTTTTGTTGGTGTTTTAGGAACGTTCGTTGCCAATTTTTCAGGCAAATTTATTGACAAAGGGTATATCCACAAAATTTCAATTTATTGCGGCGTAGGGCTTATTCTAAGTTGGATTCTTTTTTCACTTTTACCCTACCATTTCATCTTTTATATTATTGCCTTACTCATTCTATATGCCTCACTTTCCGCAGTTCATGTCACCAATCAAAGTATTGTATTTAAGCTCAATCAAGAGTTACGTTCGCGTTTTAATGCGATTTATATGACTGGTTATTTTGCAGGTGGAGCTTTAGGCACCACAGCTGGAAGCTACGCGTGGAAACATTTTGGTTGGACGGGTGTCTGTATTTTAGGCTTAATTTTTGCCGTCTTGTGTCTTTATTATTGTATCGCCGATGCAAAAGATCAGCACAACTAGCAAGCTTGTACTGATCTTAAACGAATAACTTTCAATAATTTCGTAATAAACGTTATGAGCTAAAGTTAAATTTTATAAAAGCCCTAATAAACGTCCACGAATAATATCTTCTGCGTCTTTTACAATACGGCTGACCAATTCATCACAGGTCGGAATATCATGAATTAAACTTGCAACTAACCCACATGACCATGCTCCGGCATTTACATCGCCATCTATCATGACTTTAGGATAAACCCCTGCAACCTCTTCAATAATATCTTCAAATTTAATGTTGTCGCCAAGCGCTTTTTCTTTCGCTACAATTTTTTCAACGGCCACATTATTCAGGACGCGCTCGGTGTTGCGTAAAGCTCGCATAATTAAACGGGTATCTCTTTCAGTTGCATTCAGAATTGCCTGTTTCACATTTGCATGTACAGGAGCTTCCTGAGTTGCAATAAAACGTGTTCCCATATTAATTCCATCTGCCCCCATGGCTAAAGCTGCCGCGAGTGAGCGTCCATCCGCCATCCCGCCTGAAGCAACAAATGGAATTTCTAATGCATCGGCTGCTAAAGGCAATAGAATCATATTCGGTACATCATCTTCACCAGGGTGCCCACCACACTCAAAACCATCTACAGAAACGGCATCGCATCCAATTTGCTGGGCTTTTAGGCTATGTCGAACCGATGTACATTTATGAATAACTTTAATTCCAGCAGCCTTTAAATAAGGCATGACCTGTTCAGGATTGCGACCCGCTGTTTCTACAACTTTTACTCCGCCCTTAATAATTGCTTCTACAAAACCCGGATAATCTGGTGTATTTACGGTAGGCAAGAAAGTTAAATTTACGCCAAAAGGTTTATCAGTCATTTCTCGACAGCGCGCAATTTCTTTTGCTAGATTTTCAGGCGTTCTTTGCGTCAGGCCAGTAATAATGCCTAATCCACCTGCATTTGAAACCGCTGCAGCAAGCTCCGCAAAACCGACATAATGCATACCGCCTTGAATAATCGGGTGCTCGATTTCAAATAATTCTGTAATTTTCGTCTTCATATTATTTCCACTCACTTTTTATATACCTAGCTTCTGATTTCCTTAGCATGTCTAGGTACTTTATTACCAATAAATCCTGTAAACATTTCTAAACTTACAAAGCTTAAAATTTCGCAATACAAAATTTTATACCACAATATAAAACAAATTAATTGATAATGGAATTTGTTTTCGATAGGATCATCTTATTAATTTAAAGTTTTAATTTCAGATCTGTCTAAGAATATTTGGTTTGAATCAACAATAAAGCAAATATTTTTCAAATAGTTAAACGAAAGGAATGAATGATGCAGCAGGATGATAAGAGTCAAAATAAATTGACAATAGGTGTGATTAAGCAACATTTAGATAAAAATATACTCACACTAACGATGAGCAATCCCACCAAAAAGAATGCGATTAATTATGAAATGTATTCTGCACTCAGTCAGGCATTAGATGAGGCCGCAATCAATCAAGAAGTTCATGTTGTTATACTCACAGGCGAAGGGTCTGCATTTACCAGTGGCAATGACGTAAATGCATTTGAAACGCGTAATACAACCAGTACCGAACCACCCTCTTCAATTGTGTTTCTAAAAAGCTTAGCAACGTTTCCAAAGCCGATTATTGCTAAAGTAAATGGCGTGGCAATTGGCATTGGCAGCACCATGCTTTTACATTGTGACCTCGTATATGCAAGTCAAAACTCTATTTTTCAGTTTCCTTTTGTGAATCTCGGACTTGTGCCTGAAGCAGGCTCTAGTTACATCTTACCGAGATTATTAGGTTTCGCTCGAGCTTCTGAAATTATTTTACTCGGCGAGAAATTTTCGGCGCAACAAGCTAAAAATTATGGTTTAGTAAATAACGTATGCGAAGAAAACGAGCTTGATCAATTTGTTGAAAATACGGCAACCAAACTCGCAAATAAACCAACTCAAGCTTTACAGCTCAGCAAAAAATTATTAAGAGATATGCCTATTGATGATCTATTAAATCGTATTGATCATGAGTCGACTATTTTTTCTCATTGTTTGCAAGGTGACGAATTTAAAGAAGCCCTGAGCGCTTTCAAAGAAAAAAGAAAACCGAATTTTCATAAGCACATCATTTGAAATACAACTTATGAAAAAGGCCAGCAATCAATATCTATGCTGGCCTTTTTTGATTTTTTAATTCAGTACAATTAACTAATCTCAGTACGAATGTTATTCACCATATGTAAGAGACGTGGTGCAATATCTTCTTCAAGTTTTTCTCGGTTCATAATAAAGCTTGGACCGCCACAGTTGAACACCAGTAAACCATGTTGTTCATGAATCAGTGGAACTGCAACTGAGTTCACATCTTTATGCCATTCGCCAATTGAAAAACAATATCCAAAATCTTGGTAGTCTTTAAAAGCTTTGTCTAAATCACGATTAATTTTGATCCAGTCTTCTTTGTGCTTGCTACGAATCGCATCAAGTAAAAATTCTCTTTCATCTTCAGGCATTGCAGCTAAACATGCACGTCCCATCGAACTTAAATGGATCGGTAAATAAGTTCCGACCTGACGGCGCATGGTCATATTTCCTTTACCTTGTACCACGTCAAGATAAATCATATTGAGTCGATCACGTGTTGCCATTGCAACCGCAGCGCCAGCATAGTCTGCCAGATTTTTCATATATGGATGAGCAATAGAACGAATCGACACGTTAGAAAGCATCGAGTAACCAAAAGCAAGAACCCCAACTGAAAGTTGAAATTTGCTCGAATTTGGGACTTGTTTGATATAACCCAAACGAGACAAAGTGTGCGTTAGACGAGTAATGGTTGGCTTAGGTAAACCCGTCATTTGTGCGAGCTCTTGGTTTCCTAAATGCTGATGTTTTGGGGTAAAACAACGTAATAGCTCTAAACCACGGGCTAATGCAGTAATAAATTGGCGATCATTTTCATCCTGCATGTCTTGAATCGGATGTAATAATTCATGTCTTAAAGGCGCTAATAATTTTTCTGTTTGCTCTGCATCTACTGCATCATTCATATCTATACCAATCCACATTTTGTTTCGCACTGCGAAAATTATAATCTATTTTTTCTATAAATAGCAAAAAAGCAAACGTCCGAGTCTGCATCTAAAATATAACTTGATTTAAACCATTTAAGCGAAAGGCTAAATATTTTATTTTCTAATTTTAAAAATAATTTTAACCCTTCGCTTTAAGACAGCTTACGCAATCACGCCTTTTTTCTTAAGCTCATCTAATTTTTCCACAGAAACGATTCGACCTAAAACCACTTGCGTATGTTCACCCAATAAAGGAGGAGCTGTTTTGTACTCAACAGGGGTTCTTGAAAGTTTGATTGGCGAGCCAATTACCTTCAATTTTTCACGTTGCGGGTGATTCATCTCGACCAACATTTCTCGGGCAATCACTTGTGGCTCTTGAAAAGCTTGTTCCAAGTTATTGATTACACCTACCGGAACTTTAGCAGCATAAATCGCATCTACCCATTCATCTGCAGTTTTAGTTAAGAAATGGTTTGATAAAATTTCGATAATTTCATCACGATGTTTGATTCGGTCTGCATTTCGGGCAAAACGCGCATCATTGGGTAAATCGGGTAACCCAATACTTCTACAGAGCTGAATAAACTGGGTGTCATTTCCACACGCAATAATAAAATCACGATCAGAGGCTTTGAATACTTGGTAAGGCACAATATTGGCATGTGCATTGCCATAACGCTTAGGGATATTACCCGATGAAAGATAATTCATTCCTTGATTTGCCATAGTCGCAATTTGGACATCAAGCAAAGCCATGTCAATGTATTGTCCTAAACCCGTCACATGACGGTTAAGTAAAGCAGCTTGAATGGCTATCGTAGAATAAAGTCCTGTAGCTAAATCAGAAAAAGCCACCCCTACTTTTTGTGGACCACCGCCCGGTAAATCATCACGCTCACCTGTGACTGACATCAGTCCGCCCATTCCCTGAATAATAAAGTCGTAACCGGGTTCTTCAGCTCTTGGGCCAGTTTGACCAAAACCTGTAATTGAGCAATACACCAATTTTGGGTTAATTGCAGATAAAGACTCGTAATCCAAACCGTATTTTTTCAAAGAACCCGCTTTATAGTTCTCAATCACCACATCGGTGTCTTGAATAAGAGCTTTAATCAGTTCTTGACCATCAGGACTAGCAATATCGATAGCAACAGATAGTTTATTGCGGTTAGTAGACTGATAATAAGCGGCTTCTTGAGTGTCAAACCCTGAGTCATCCTTCATCCAAGGTGGCCCCCAAGAACGGGTATCATCACCGACTTTCGGTCGTTCAATCTTGATTACTTCTGCGCCTAAATCGGCAAGAATCTGTCCACACCAAGGTCCAGCCAATACCCGACTTAAGTCAAGCACCCGAATTCCATTTAAAGCACCCATCTTCATCCCACTCTATCTGGTGATTCATTTCCTATAGGAAAACTTATCCATTTAAAATTTCGCATAGCGATATATATTTTTAATATACACACCTCATTTTAAAAATCAAACTTTAATTTTTCACTAAAAATGATGAATTTTTATAAGAAAATATAGCTTAAATAAATCAATAAATTAGCTTATTATAAATCAATAACAATATATCGCATTGCGAAATTAATTTTCAAAATATATTGTTTTGCGTTCATCCTTTGATTACTATCGCTTCAAATATTGATGATTTTACGAACATCGAATTGATGTTCTTAGCATGTAGTAAAAGGATGAGACTATGATTCGAGATCAGGAAACCTTAAATCAACTTGTTGATATGATTCAACAATTTGTTGAAGGTGTATTAATTCCTCATGAGAATGAAGTCGCTGAAACGGATGAAATTCCTCAAGATATTATTGATCAAATGAAAGCGCTGGGCTTATTCGGTTTAACCATTCCAGAAGAGTACGAAGGCCTTGGACTTACAATGGAAGAAGAAGTCTATGTTGCTTTTGAATTAGGACGGACCTCTCCTGCTTTTCGTTCGCTTATTGGGACCAATAATGGCATTGGTTCAAGTGGCCTGATTATTGACGGTACTGAAACTCAAAAATCATTTTTCTTGCCGCGTTTAGCACGTGGTGAAGTGATCAGTTCTTTTTGTTTAACTGAACCCGATGCTGGTTCTGATGCAGCATCTTTAAAGACTAGTGCCGTAAAAGATGGCGACTTTTATATTTTAAATGGCACCAAACGCTTTATTACCAATGCTCCTCATGCTGGCGTATTTACAGTAATGGCACGCACAAGTTCTGATATTAAGGGTGCTGGTGGTATTTCTGCTTTTATTGTCGACAGCCAAACCCCAGGTATTTCTCTGGGCAAACGCGATAAAAAAATGGGGCAAAAAGGCGCTCACACTTGTGATGTGATTTTTGAAAATTGTCGTATTCCTGCTTCAGCACTCATTGGTGGAGTTGAAGGCGTTGGCTTTAAAACTGCCATGAAAGTGCTTGATAAGGGACGATTACATATCGCGGCGTTAAGTGTTGGGGCTGCCACAAGGATGCTAGACGATTCTTTAAAGTACGCCATCGAACGTAAGCAATTTGGGCAACCCATTGCCGAATTCCAACTTATTCAAGCCATGCTTGCTGACTCCAAAGCCGAGATTTATGCAGCCAGATGCATGGTTTTAGACGCTGCACGCCTACGTGATGCAGGACAAAACGTCAGCACTGAAGCTTCCTGCGCAAAAATGTTTGCAACCGAAATGTGTGGTCGAGTCGCTGATCGCTGCGTACAGATCCATGGCGGTGCAGGTTACATCAGTGAATATGCGATTGAACGTTTTTATCGAGATGTTCGTCTGTTCCGCCTCTATGAAGGGACCACTCAAATTCAACAAGTGATTATTGCCCGAAACATGATTCGCGCTGCGTCTTAATCAACTTTGAGCACTTTCTAATGACTTGAAGTGCTTTCAATCAAATGTAGGTAATGGATTATGGCTACAAATTACAAAGAAGGTCTTTCTCGTATACAACCTCATACATGGAAAATAGCATTTATTTTTGCATTTCTAGCACTATTGGTTGATGGTGCAGATTTGATGCTGCTGTCTTATAGCTTAAATAGTATTAAGGCAGATTTCGGATTAAGTTCGGTACAAGCCGGTATGCTCGGTAGTTTTACTTTAGCAGGTATGGCTGTTGGTGGAATTTTTGGCGGTTGGGCATGCGATAAATTTGGTCGCGTCCGCATTGTTGTTATTTCTATTTTAATTTTCTCACTCCTCACCTGTGGCTTAGGTTTTACTCAGAGCTTTCTTCAATTCGGTATTTTAAGATTTTTTGCATCACTTGGACTTGGCTCGCTCTACATTGCGTGTAATACATTGATGGCCGAATATGTCCCGACACGTTACCGCACAACCGTACTCGGAACTTTACAAGCAGGTTGGACGGTTGGATATATTGTTGCAACATTACTTGCGGGTTGGATTATTCCAGATCATGGCTGGCGCATGCTGTTTTACGTTGCGATTATTCCCGTCATTATTGCCGTTTTAATGCATATTTTTGTACCAGAACCACAAGCATGGCAACAGGCTCGACTACAACAACCTGTTGCGGCTCAAAACTCTCAGAAAACTTCGGCATTTAAACTTATTTTCCAAGATAAACAGAACCGTAATATGTTTATCCTTTGGGCACTAACCGCAGGTTTCTTACAGTTTGGCTATTATGGCGTAAATAACTGGATGCCTTCTTACCTAGAAAGTGAGTTAGGTATGAAGTTTAAAGAAATGACTGCCTATATGGTCGGTACTTATACCTCCATGATTTTAGGTAAAGTCCTTGCCGGCATGATGGCAGACAAACTAGGTCGTCGTTTTACCTATGCCTTTGGTGCCATTGGTACTGCTATTTTCTTACCACTTATTGTTTTTTATAACTCACCAAGCAACATTTTATATTTACTCGTTACCTTCGGTTTCTTATACGGTATTCCTTACGGCGTAAATGCAACCTATATGACTGAAAGTTTTGCGACAGCCATCCGCGGTACAGCAATTGGCGGTGCTTATAATGTTGGTCGTCTTGGAGCAGCCCTTGCACCTGCCACAATTGGCTTCTTAGCGTCTGGTGGTTCCATTGGTTTAGGTTTTGTTGTAATGGGCGCTGCCTATCTGATTTGTGGTGTGATCCCCGCCCTATTCATTAAAGAAAAATTATATGACCCTCAAAAGTCATAAGAAGATCTATCACATAGGTCATATGCCTATATGGTTGATGGTGCTAACGATCGAAACATGTGTTTTAAATCGTTAGCCGGAAATAAGGAATTTACTCCTCAAAGTTATTCCTTATTTCCACATATGTAGAGTTTATTACTCTTCATTTTAATTTTTTAGGTAAGCTTAGCTCTCAAGGGAGCTAAGCTTAAAAAGATGAAGCTATATTTGGTATTTTTAATCGCTTTATTATAAAAGAACCCGCGTTAAAGCAGGTTCCCTCATTACTTAGAAAATCAACTTGCGTGCTTAAAACTATCAATTTGCTTAATCTCATAAGGCAAACCGACATAGTTTTCAGCCAATGTTGTTCTACCTGCGATAGACCCGAGCACATAACTTAGTTCGGCTTGTTTAATCTTATGATCAAACTCACTTTCAGTTTCAAAGCGATGCAATAAATGAGTCATCCACCAAGAAAAACGCTCTGCTTTCCATACACGTTGTAGGCATTTTTCAGAATATTCATCAATACCTTGCTCTGAACCTTCCACATAATATTCAACAAGTGCGCTTGATAAGTAAGCAATATCGGAAGCCGCGAGATTTAAGCCTTTTGCTCCTGTCGGTGGAACAATATGCGCAGCATCACCTGCTAAGAATAGTTTTCCGAAGCGCATTGGCTCAGTCACAAAGCTACGTAACGGCGCGATACTTTTTTCAATAGAGGCCCCAGTTACTAGCTTTTCACGGCTTTCAGGATCTAGGCGTTTTTTTAACTCGTCCCAAAACTTTTCATCCGACCAGTCTTCTACGTGATCGGTTAAAGGGACTTGTAAATAATAACGGCTACGCGTTTCTGAGCGCATACTGCATAAAGCAAATCCACGTTCTGACTGTACGTAAATCAACTCATCGGCTACAGGTGGAACATCTGCCAACACACCTAACCAGCCAAACGGATAAACTTTTTCAAAGGTTTTAATTTTATCTTCTGGCACGCTAGCACGGCAGACACCATGGTAGCCATCACAACCTGCTATAAAGTCACACTGAATTTGAAAGGCTTTACCTTGGTGCTCAAACTCAACTTTGGGTGCAGTATAGAAATCTTTAACCTGTACATTTTGAGCTTCATAAAATGAAGTGAGCTGCTCTGCTTCACGCGCAGTCATCAGGTCTTTAGTGACTTCGGTCTGACCATATACGGTCACTTGTTTTCCACCTGTTAGTGCCGCCAAATCAACCCGGTGTTTTACACCATTGGTTAAGATTTCAATGCCTGAATGCGGCAATCCTTTGTCTTTTAAATTTTGGTCAACGCCTGCTTGTTTAAGTAAGTCGACCGAGACTTGTTCTAAAATTCCTGCACGAATCCGTGAAGCCACATATTCAGCACTACGTTGCTCAACAATAATATGGTCGATTCCAGCTTTATATAGAAGTTGCCCAAGCAATAACCCTGCTGGTCCAGAACCAATAATTGCAACCTGTGTCTTTAAAATATCCATAACTTCATCCTTGTTTCATCCTGACTTTTAAATTACTGGCTTTAAGTTTTGTGCACTATGTATCCAAGACGAAAATAACCGTTTATCATTTAGTTTGTCCGAATAGCGGACAGAAACAACCAAAATAACAGGAATGAAAGGATGCCTTCTCTCGATGCTTTTTTAGAGCACCCGAACTCGCATGAGAAAATTCGTCAAGAAGACTACATTGCAGGGTTAGCAAAAGGCTTAGCGTTACTGGAAGCTTTTGGAACAGATCGGCAACGGCTCAATGTGACTCAAGTGGCTGAACGAACCGGTATTAGTCGTACAGCGGCAAGGCGTTATCTAAAAACTTTAAAATACTTAGGCTATTTAGAAACAGATGAACATTACTTTTGGCTCACCCATCGCGTGCTGCGCTTTTCGAGTTCTTATTTAAGCTCTGCGCATTTACCTAAAGTTGCTCAATCATTTTTAAATCTTTTGTGTGCACAGACATCTCTTACTTTTTCGATTGTGGTTCTGGACGATAACGAAGTCGTGCCGATTGCTCGTAGTTATTTACCGCAGCAAGATAATTTACGCGTAAGCCCTTACGGCATGCATTTAGGAAATCGACTACCTGCCCATGCAACTTCCACAGGTAAAGTGTTACTTGCGGCATTGTCTGAAGAAGCTCAGCACACATGGGTAAAAAATTACGGTTTAAAACGCTTAACCCCATTTACCGTTGTAGATGAGTCAAAGTTTTTTGAAGTGCTTAAGGACATTTCGTTCTCAGATTATTGTCTTTCTAAAGAAGAACATGAGCTTGGTGTGATTGCGATTGCGGTGCCTGTTTTTAATGCGCAAGGTCAAGCCATAGCAGCGCTTAACTGCATGTCCCAAACCAACCGTGTACAAGAAGATTATTTGGTTCAGCAAATTTTGCCATTGCTGCGCAACACGGCAAATGAACTCAGAAATGTGATTTAAATAGACATAGAAACTCTTGTCATCAATTAGAGGTACAAGAGTTTCAACTCATAATTTTAAATTGCGAACCCTTTAACTCGCTGGTTTGCCAGAACTAATGAAAGAACGAATACGAGCCAATTGAGCAGCTAAACAATATTGAAAAAATTACTTACAGCAATTTTAGGCATTGGTCTGTTGATGAAGATTTTGTTCAATAGACATGGCTTTTTGCCAGCTTTCTAAGTTTTCTAGACTTTTTACATATTGCTCAATATTGAGATATTTTGATCGAATATTTAAAGAATTAATTAGACCATAGACTACGAAACCAATCATAAAATCTGCACCCGTTAAGCAATTGTCTACTAAGAATTTTTTGCCTACTAATTGTTGATCTAAATATGAAAATACTTTATCCAACTCAGCATGCGCATATTGATCCAAGAACTTTAATTGAGTGCCATTTTTTAACTCAACCGAATTAAAAATGTTTAATAAATATGGAACCATAGCCGAACTTTCTGAAAAATGAACCCATTGTAAATAATCAAGATAACTGTCTGAATCTTTCGCAGGCATAAGTTGAGGAGCAAACTTTTCAATCAAAATTTCTACAATGGCACCTGATTCAGCAATTACTTTTCCATCAAGCTCAATCACAGGTGATTTTCCTAAAGGATGAATGTTTTTTAATTCTTGAGGTGCAAGATTTGTAGTTTTATCTCGAAAATAACTTTTTAATTCATAAGGTTGATTAATTTCTTCAAGTAACCACAGAATGCGAAATGAGCGTGAAGCATTTAAATGATGAAGAATAATAGACATTAATTTTCTCTTTTAAACTAGAAGGTCAACAAAGTGAGGCCTAACTATATAGATCTATAGACGACCGGTCTAATATTTTTTGTTATCAACCTCGCATTTGTCTGATTAAGTAATAAAGTAAATGTGTTAAAAACATAAAAAAAACACATCCGTAGATATGGTGACAAATTGGCTTTTAAATTTATCAATTGTCTAGCGCATTCTGAGGCCTCAAATTACATTAACTACCTAAACTACGCAAAAAAAATCCAGTACCTTTTCCCGATCATCTGCCCCATCTAAGCTTAAAAGCTGAATAATTGCGCCCTCAATCATATATAAAAATAGTTTTGCATCCTGAAAAGTTGCATCGGTTTTTAGTTTTATAAGCTGGCTATAGATTTCATTGATTAGCCATGTACGGTATTTAATTGCGACTTGATAGGCTTTTGAATAAGTCAGTTTCGTTTCAAAAATGGCTTTAAATAATAAATAGTACAGTCCCTCTAAATCGGTATGTAAAAGATAAAGTGCCTTGAGTTTATCCCTAGTGCTTGGGTGGCTGGTGTACTCAGCAATTGAAACCACTTTTTCTTTTAAACGTTCTTTTTGCACAATCAAACAGATTTCAACAAACCGCTCTTTCGAGTGAAAGTAGTTATAAAAAGTCGCTTTTGGAATTCCGCACTCTTTCACGATTCTGTCGACCCCAACAGTATGAAACCCAAAATGGTGAAATAAATTAATCGACTTATTTATGACTTGTATGGCACGTGTTGGGAGAACTAAATTTGACATCGTTTTACCGTTATAAATTCTTGTTGTTTCTAAACGAGATACTTTTTTGGGAGAAAAAAAGGCATAGCAAAGCCTATAAAGACTGTGCTTGGCACATCTCAAGTTTTATTGTTGATTAAGTTTTTTTGAGCCGTAATGACTTAAAGCCTGAAAACCTTGGGGCGATCAAGCTGCTTTAAATTTTTAAGCTGTGTCATTATAGCTTTTGGCAAAGATTGCCAAAAAATAATGGATGTGCAAAGCCAACTCCTTTTTATTGGGAGTTCTACCAGACATTAATAGGAATTATGGTGGCAGAACGGAAGAGGGTTCGCGGACTGGGTAAGACTCCAGCACACCCGAAGGTGTCCCACTCCCGTCCTACCGCAACGGGAGGAGACGAGGAGTTTACACATAAGAGTATCCCTCAGAAAGGAATAAATCTGATGTGTTCTTACAAGCGGTCCGCGACGACCGACTGGCAATGTAGGCCAGCAGGCAAAGAATAGTGCCCTGTCCCCTTACAGTCAAGCACGCAAAATGCCATTTGTTTTAAATTAAATCATTAGAAAAGTAAGGCTAAATAATGAGTGAGTTATTGTTAAGTGGGGGTTATAAAGGGGTGATTTTTTTATCTAATGCAGTGCTAATCTTACAATATCAACGGGGCGCTAGGGATCCATTGCCTCTTTAATACAGCTTCGTTCCCCGTATTATAATACTTACCTAACTTACTTACGGCTTTGGTTTTAAATCTTCAACCCATACATTAGGTACACCTGAAAAATAATCTCTCAATCTATCTTCCACGTGTTCTGGTTCCCAGACCGCTGCACATTCTAAATCTTTAATTTCTGCATATGTTGCAGGCATAATATTACCTTGGTGATAAACTGAGAATTCCTTGGTAATCATATCTTGCATGAAATATTTATTTGGTATCGCCAAATCTGCTTCAATAGGCTTATTGTCAATCACTACCCATTGACCAGAAGTAATAGCATATTTCATTACCGACACTCGAAATAATTCTTTTGCTGAGTAAATTTTAGCAAGGCTAAGATTAGAAATATCATCTGTAAAAAAGTCATAAAAAAGTGTTTCCTCTTTATTTACGACCCGACCAAATGCATATTGACCATTTTTTAAATCAATTTGTAATAAAGAACCAACTTTAAACCTTTGCTTTTTCATTTACTATTCCTCTTTAATATTTCTAACTCCACTAAAGTTGGATCGCGTTTATATCCTTTACTATTAGGATGAATGTTGGTTAATTTTTATTAAATATCAAAAAATTAGTCATCAAACTTAGTAAAAATATTTAATCCTCTACTCTAAAAAGTCGGGTTCCAATGCAACGATGGATGAGGGAATAGAAATAGTTTTACTAAAATTTTCCTTGGCCCAACGATTCATATAATGATCAAACTCAGGTTTGTAATAACAATAAATTACGACCCGATGACTAGCTTAGAAAATTGAAATTTTATACCTATACTGCTTAAAAAATTTTTAATCTTATCCATAAATTTAAGATCACCCACAAGAGGATCGAAACGATAAATAAGTTCTATAACAAATTTTTTGCCAATAGCTTGTTCATACTTTTCATAAACATCACCACTCTCAATGAAATCAATATACTTATTTATTTTTTCTTGCAGGATATAAAGATGCTCATCATCTCCCCATACCAAATGATCAGAGATCGTTAACACTATATCTCCCTCTGGACTAGTGCTAATAAAATCTATACTTTCCAAATTATCTACTGTCATCATTTTCTCTTATTTATTTTGGCCAAACAATTTCCACCTTTTAGGATTAACTAGATAATATAAACTGATTGAATAACTCTTTAACCTTTGAAGTAGTATTTGTTTTACCAAAAAAGAATGAAACTTGATTTGGCTCAAACTTCATATGGAAAAGTACAGAATGCTTTTCCGTTATAAAATCTTCAAATTGATCTATAGGCTCCTAAACAAGGCTACTGATAAAACCAACATAGCTTATCTATATTCTATTCTTGTGCTGATAAAATCAAAGCATCTAACAGCTCTAAATGGTCAGAAATTAAGGCATAGAGAGTCAAACTTTGCCCACCCGCTCCAAATAAAAAATATTCACACCCATCAATGATATCTTCATGCCATGTTGTCACTACATCAATCTGATCATCTTCTTCTAATAATAAATCCAAATGATCATGTAAAAGCTCAGCATTTTGCCCTATACAACAAAATTCCTTACAGCCAAGATTTAGTAACATTTTCGAAATACCTAACACTTCTTTTTGCTCTTGCGAGTCAGATGCTGTCAAAAGTACAACAAACGGAGAAGCAATTTCTGCCACCATTATATCGCTTGGCGTCCCTACAAATACCTGCCTATCATCAAATTTGATTGCTTGGATAGCCATTTTTTTAGCCTCCTGCTCGCCCTGCTTAATCTTTAAAATGAGATGGGGGCACTACGTCCCCATCTCACTTTTTTAGCACTCAATTGCATTAACAGCGAGGCCACCTTTTGAAGTCTCTTTATATTTCTCAGACATATCTCTGCCTGTTTCCTTCATCGTCTGAATAACTTTATCGAGCGTCACAAAATGCTCCCCCTCATCATGAAGTGCCATTTGTGCTGCATTAATAGCTTTTATAGCCGCAATTGCATTTCGCTCAATGCAAGGCACCTGAACCAAACCACCAATCGGGTCACAAGTTAAACCTAAGTTATGTTCAAGGCCAATTTCAGCCGCATGCTCCACTTGTTCAGGTGAAGCACCTAAAATCTCGGCTAAACCTGCCGAAGCCATCGCACACGCCGAGCCGACTTCGCCCTGACATCCCACTTCTGCACCAGAAATAGACGCATTGAGTTTACATAAAATGCCGACTGCTGCCGCACTTAGAAAAAAACGAACAACTTTGTCTTCTGAAAAGTCTTTAGAAAAAGTCACGTAATAATATAAAACTGCCGGAATAATCCCTGCCGCACCATTTGTTGGAGCTGTCACTACTCGACCGCCAGCAGCATTTTCTTCATTTACGGCTAACGCAAATAAATTGACCCATTCCATGGCATGAAAAGTCGTCACAATCAGATTTGAATTTTTCTTATTTAATAATTTATCGTGAATTTTTTTGGCTCGGCGTTTTACGTTTAATCCACCCGGTAATATTCCTTCATTGATTAGCCCATTGTGAATGCACTGCTGCATCACTTTCCATATATCCATAATCTTGGCACGAATCTCACTTTCACTACGCCAACTTTTCTCATTTTCAAGCATTAACTCACTAACTGATAAATGATGAGTTTTACATAAGCTTAAAAGTTCAGCCGCACTATGAAATGGATATGGAACCTTAATTTCACCAGTCTCAGACTGGGTTTGTGTTAATTGCCTTTGACTAACAATAAAACCACCACCAATCGAGTAATACGTTTCAGCATATAAAATTTCTTCCGCTTCGTTATAAGCAATCAGTTCCATTGCATTTGGGTGATGAGGCAAAGATTCATCTAAAAAAAGCAAATCACGCTTATAGTCAAAAGAAATACTCTTTTGCTGATCGAGCTGGATCTTTTTATTTTCAAGAACATCTTCAATCAAACTTGTACTTACTTGAGTATCGATATGTTCAGGATCGAAACCCATTAATCCTAAAAGAATAGCTTTATCTGTCGCATGACCAACACCAGTTGCTGCAAGCGAACCGTATAACTTAATCTGAACTCGAAACGTCGTCTGGAGATAATTTTGCTTAACTAAATCATCCACAAAACTACAAGTTGCTCGCATTGGCCCAACCGTATGGGAGCTAGATGGGCCTACACCAATTTTAAAAAGATCAAATACACTTATAAACACGGGGTCCTACCTTCAATTCATTATTATTCGTATGTTCGTCATTATTGTGTCCTTTCGGATAACTCTAAAATTATCATTAAGCCGAGTACAAATCACGAATAACTATTGGTTAGCAGCGCAAAAAGACAACGGTTGAACCATCAACATCGATCGGTTTAATCAAAAATATAAATTGTGGAGCTTTTATCCCCTAATAGATATTCTAGAAATAGTCTTTAAATAAGCACGCCAGTTTGTATAAATAAAAAACCACAAATATTAGCCATTAGTCGCACCTCTCTATTTTTATTCATTTTTGCTGGTAAAGTGTTTTACATGGTTTGATACAACCTACTTAACTCAGATGCATAATTCACCTGTTACCGCATCTGATGTTTTTCAGCCTCTAGTCCGCTAGAGGCTTTTTTTATTATTGATTTAAAGCCTGATATATTAAATTGATAGAAATAATGAAAGAGAAGAAAAATGAATCACATATTAAAATTGAGTGTTTTAAGTTTTCCGGTTTTATTCTTGAGTGGCTGTATTGGTTGTTATAACCCAACAGGTTGTAACCGTGATGATTCGCCTTATTTCTATACGACCCAAATAACTCAAGCCAAAGGTGTAACTGTTCCAGTTGGAACAAAACTGGTTTATAAATCTCAAAAGTCAAAACAGAAAAATGAACAAACTGCTCCACTTAAAGAAGAAAATATAACTTCGATAAAACTACCAAAAGATACTGCTATTCTTTGGGGTGGAATGCCCACAAATCATCTGCTTCAATTTGCTAATTCGGAAATGCAGGGATTTACCGCCTACCGAGCCCAAGAAGTTCCTGCCACATATTCCAATCAATTTTTAAAACTCTGGAAAGAGTGTGATAGTGATTTAGATATCTCGATCAAAAATAAAAATGACTGGAGTTTTAATCCTGCAAATATGAAAATTATTGGATGCGGAATTAACTATCAAGAAAGAGCTTCGTACAACACCAACAATTCAAACCAAGATAAAGTTGATATTTTTCTAATCAACATTAACAAGGCTTTACAACAACTACCTCAACAAAAAGAATATCCAGTCATTCACTATTCCCAAAATTAAAGTCGTAAAAAAGCCCGCATTTCAGCAGGCTTTTTTATTTCAAAATTCGGTCTATTAGCTTTTAATTAAAAAGTTAGCCACATGTTGCATTCGTAATTTTTTTAGAAGCTGGATCAATGGTGACTGTAACTCGGTTTGTACGATAATCCATAGTCATTGGTTGACCCGGAGCAACTTTACGCACAATTTCTGATTGAGTCTTTTGTTTAATTTGATCATCAGTAAGGCCAGATTGTCCCACTAATTTTTGAGCTTCTTCTGCTACACAGTTCGCTTGATTGTCACGGAATAATTTCCATTCTTCAACTACTTGTCCATTTGGTAAATGACAATAGCCGACCTGACCATTTGCTTCATTTCTAATTTCTAATTTTCCACCTTGTTCAACACAATATTGGCTAGCTGGATTTGGTGAACCAATTTTTGGTGGAGTCGGATCTTTATGTTGTACAGACGAGCAAGCCGTTAACGAAACAAGTGCCAAGCCAAGAAAGAGAATTTTTTTCATAATTTTTTGCTTCTTAGTAAAAAAACTAAAGATATCAAAAAATTTCATATTTCATGTCACTTCTTTACAAGAAAAAACTCATTTGAATGTTCTAGCAAAATAAATTTAATTTATTGGAAATTAAGATATTCCCAATTAAAAGCTATTTTTGAAATATTCTATTCAGGCCTTTCTAAAATTCGTGGCCCCGATCCATCTTGTCCTAAAATATCTTCAGGATTTCTTAATGGACATTGCTCTAATGATAAACAGCCGCAGCCAATGCACCAGTCCATTTCATCTCTTAAGCGAGTTAATTTTTGAATTCGATCATCCAGATTTTCTCGCCAATGACTTGATAGATCTTTCCATTGCTTGGCTGTTAATTTACTGCCCACAGGATACTGACTTAAAGCCTCTTTAATTTCATTTAAAGGAATACCCACTCTTTGAGCGACTTTAATAATCGCAATATATCTTAAAATAATTAAGGGATACCGACGTTGATTACCATTTGTTCTTATACTTTTTATAAGCCCTTTCGCTTCATAAAAATGTAAGGTCGAAACAGGAACTCCACTCCTTTTTGCAACTTCACCCACAGTCAAAACTCGACTAGAGTCAGCTTTTTTATTTTCACTCATCATGATTGACCTCAACTTTACTTGAGGTTTATAAGAGAGCGCTTTTCTTTTGTCAAATAAATAACAGAGATTTTCTTATACACTATGAACTACTCTCCCCAAGGTATAGGTCTTATCTGTAAAAGCTGATGACAAAAATGGATGTGATTATTAATTCAATCTATAAAATAACTTGCTGTCATTTAAATTTAAGAAATTAGTTTTGTAGAGTAAACGGACATCCACAAATCCAAAACATGTTGTAAACGAAAGGCATGGGTGCACCTAATGGATAGACTTTTATCTGCTCGATCTTATAAGTTTTTTTACGTGACTCAATGTGAAGTATATTATCGTAACGGGCAACCACAACTCCCTTTTTATATAATTTTTTCCTTTCATTCTTTGCGTCAAATTTATATACCAAAAAGTAAACTTTTTCTCCTACACCGATCTTTGAATGATTAACCATAATGTAACCATTACAATACTTACATTGCCAATCTTCCATATCTCAAATTATCACACGCTTAAATTAAAAAAACACACTGAATTTTATAGTATAGATTTATTAAAGATATAAATCTAAAGAAATATTTTAAATGAAAAAATAAGGTTTATTTGTGACACATATCACAATAAAAACTTCAAATTATATTCAGATACATCAATAACTTATCAAAAAATATTTAAGGTTTATTATTTTTGAATATATAAAACCCATCCATAATTTACTTAATTATATAGTATATTTAGCAATAACTTTAAATATAACCACAAATCTTACCTTAATATAAAAACCACTTTTATTTAACTATCAAAATTTAACTTAACCTTAAATATAACAATAGATTTTTTTAAAATATTAAATTAATTTCACAGTAAAATTGAAAATAATTCATTTCACATTATATAAAAAATAAATATATAATTAATAGCATTACAATTTAATTTTTTTATTATGTCAACTCAACGTTTAAAATTAGAACTCCCTTCTGGACACGATCAATTATTACTTCACTCTTGTTGCGCTCCTTGTTCAGGAGAAGTTATGGAAGCATTAATCGACTCAGAAATTAAATTTTCAATATTTTTTTATAATCCTAATATTCATCCAGTAAAAGAATATTTAATCCGCAAAGAAGAAAATATTCGTTTTGCAGAAAAGCATAATATTCCATTTATCGATGCAGACTATGACACTGACAACTGGTTTGCCCGAGCAAAAGGGATGGAAGATGAACCTGAACGCGGCATTCGTTGTACCATGTGTTTTGATATGAGATTTGAACGAACTGCCCTTTACGCACATGAACACGGCTTTAGTCTCATCAGTAGTTCATTAGGAATTTCTCGTTGGAAAAATATGGCGCAAATCAATGACTGCGGAGTTCGCGCTGCTGCTCACTATCCTGAAATTCAGTACTGGGACTATAACTGGCGTAAAAATGGTGGCTCAAGCCGTATGATTGAAATCAGTAAACGAGAAGAATTTTATCAGCAAGAATATTGTGGTTGTGTATATTCTTTACGAGATACTAACCGCTGGCGTATGGGTAATGGGCGTGATCGTATTAAACTAGGTGTTAAGTTTTACAGTAATGCCATGGAAGAAGATTAACTTTTACTTCTCTTAAAAAATTAATTAATTTGTTCTTAGATATATTTATTTTTTATAAAAAAAGAGCCACATCTGGAGAATGTGGCTAAAAGGTGTACTAAATAAGCTTTGATGTAGTTAGATTAATTGTGCTAGCTTAAAATAATATTAATTAAAATTAATTTTTAAAAATTTTAATAGTATTCCTATTTTCATATAACCAATTGATCATCATAAAAATTTGCATTTAAGTATTTGAATAATGATTAAATTTATGTAAATAGCATAACTTAGGCTATTATTTAGCTTTTAAATATTGTGCAATTTTTTGAATGTTTTCAATAATTTCTTTAGGCGTGTGGGCCGCATAGCCAATAAGTACAGCGGCCTTCTTGCTTGGCATCTGACAATATCTTGATAACGGCTGAACAGCCAAGTTTAGGGCTGAACACTGATCAATAAATTCTTGCTCTGTCCACGTGCCTTTTAACCAGCACACGGCATGGATACCTGAATCGGTTGGTTGAACGTCGAGCACATCTGAAAGATGCTCATCAATAGCTTTAATCAATGCTTGTTGGCGCTCATGGCATGCTTTTCTAATTTTACGTACGTGCCGAGCATAGTGGCCTTTTTGTATAAATAGAGACAAAGCCACCTGCTCTAAATAAGAACTTCGAACATCCGTATAATATTTGGCCGCACTAAAGGTTTCAATCAATGCTTCAGGCACAACCATGAATCCTAACCGAAACTCAGGAAACATCATTTTAGTAAAAGTACCAGAATAAATAACTCTTTGCTGCTGATCTAAACCCTGTAAAGCTTGAATAGGATGTGTGCCATAGCGAAACTCACTATTATAATCGTCTTCAAAAATCCATTTCCCTTGTTGAGATGCCCAATCGAGTAACGCAAAACGGCGAGCTAGACTTAAAGTTCCCCCTACAGGAAACTGATGTGAAGGTGCGGTATAAACAAGTTTGCTTTTGAAATAATGATCTGTAATGTCAGAGATTCGCATTCCCTCCTCATCACTCTCTATCAAATTTACCTGAGCACCAAAACTTCTAAAAATATTAAAAGCTGCGTCGTAGCCTGGTTCATCTAGGCACACCTCATCATTTGCTTGAAGTAAAGCGTAGCCAGCTAAATGAATTGCCTGCTGCGTCCCATTTACAATAATGATTTGCTGTTCATTGCAGTTCAGGCCTCGGGTGGAACGGACATACTCACAGATTGCCTGACGCAATGGTAAATAGCCCTGCGAGTCGTGAAATTGGCCCAGTTGATAATAAGATTGTCGCCAAGCTTGACTTAATAACTTTCCCCAAAGCTGATGAGGAAATAAATCAATACAGCCCACTCCCACATGGAACATTTTTTTCTTTGGAGTCGACCATGACTGCTCTCGCCATGAATCTAATAAAGCTCCAATATTCGGATTAATATTTAACGATTGGGGCTTTTTTTCAACACATGAATTTAAGTCTTGCTGAATACCAATTAATTGATCTGGAATCACTTCGGCAACATAAGTACCAGAACTTGGTTTGGTAAATAAGTATCCTTCATCGAGTAACCGCTCAAGCGCAGCTAACACAGAGTTTCGTGAAATCGACATCATCTCTGCTAGGGCACGACTTGAGGGTAATTTTGTTCCAGCACTAAGTCTTCCATCTAAAATAGCATCACGCAAAGCAGAATATAGTCCATCTTTAATCTGGCCCTTTGGCAAAATCAAATGTGGAAAAGATGCAGAAATCGAAGTTGCCATAACAAACTGGTACTGTAGAAAATATCAAAAGTGTATCTTATAAAAATACCACTATCAAAACTACACTCTTGTTTTCAATTTTCTAGAACTTTAAAACAGAGTGTAATTATTATGCAAAATCAAGATATTCAGATTGTCCCTGTTCAGCAGCAGGACTATTCACAATGGGAAAAATATTGGCTTGCTTATCAAAATTTCTATCAGGTAAATTTACCCCTTCATGTCACCAAAGTGACTTGGGAACGCTTTTTCGATGAAAATGAACCCGTTTATTGTGCTGTTGCCAAACAAGGCGAGCAAGTTTTAGGAATTGTGCATTATGTTATTCATCGTTCAACGTGGGCAGAGAATAATTATTGTTATTTAGAAGACCTTTTTGTTTCACCTGAAGTCCGTGGGCAACACATTGGTAAGCAACTCATTGAATATGTACAGAGGCAAGCAATCGAACACAACTGTGACCGTTTATATTGGCACACTCAAGAAACCAATCATACGGCTCAAAAACTCTATGACTGGATTGCACAAAAACCAGGAATAATTGAATATCGTATGTCTTTAATCTAAACCAATTACAAACACCAAAAGCTTTAATTCTTTTGGTGTTTTATCTTAAATATATTTTATTTAAAACCCACATAGTTCCCTGCTTACACCTTAGCGAATGAGCTTTATGACTTTGTCATTAATGATGGTGCATTGATTAAACTCTGCAAAGCGCTTGATCTCTTGCTCTAATTCAAAAAAGAAAAGCTCTTTATCTTTGATTGTTTTTTCGAGATGTAGACTAATGACTTCTAACTCTTTTACGGTCCGATGTGCTTTGCAATCTATGCGACCCACTAGCTCATCTTGATAAAGAATAGGTAAGCAAAAATAACCAAATACCCGTTTGGCCGCTGGCACATAGCATTCAATCCGATAATCAAATTCAAATAAAGATGTTAAGCGGTCACGATGAATCAGCGAGTTATCAAAAGGCGAAAGTATTTTTAATCCAAAATCAGTATTCACTTTTTGTTCTATTGCAGCTACATCGACATATAGAGTTTGCCCATCGTCAAGTTTAATCGCTGACACTACACCTGCGTCAATTTGTTCCTTCAGCACAACACGCATAGTTTCTTTTAAATCTTTTCCCTTTAAGTGAACCAATTGCTTCCAAGTGAATGCGCCATGTGCTCGAAGCGTTGTATTAAATAAATACTGCGCATATTCATGAAGCGTAGGCAGACTTAAATCAATATTTTCAGGTAAGCAGCGTTCGGTCAAATCATAGACTTTTTCCATACCGTTACGCTCACAGATCATCAGGTCACCCTGCATATATAACTGCTCAAAAGCACGGCGGCCTGGTCCTGTATTCCACCAACCACCCAAATTCTTTTTATTATTCTTATCAATATCTCGTAGTCGAATTCTACCTTCTGCACGAACGCGGGCTAAAATTTCATTCATGAGATGTTGATCACCTCTATTGAAATAACGGCTTTCCCCTTTCCTGACAGACATCATGGCAGGCAGTGCATAACGGTAGTCTTTCATTGGCAGATAAGACGCCGCGTGATACCAATATTCAAAAATCTGACGCTCTCGAACCAAATTATTTAAATGACTTAGATCATAATCAGGCACTCGACTCCATAATATATGGTGATGAGCGCGCTCAACGACCGATATGGTATCAATCTGTACATAACCCAAATGTTCAATAGCCTGTAAAGTTCCATCCACACCTTTTGCAAATGGACTAATCTTTCCTAAGCCTTGATTAAATAGAGCCAAACGTTTAAAAAATGAAGTCATATAAAGCTCAATTGGCTAATCACTGAATCAATTTTAATGTCCTGTATTTTAGGTTCTGTAAACATATTTCTCTCTTTTTAATTTATATCATTCAAACTTTCAGCAATGAGTTTTTCTGCCATTTCTTGAGTTTTTCTTAATCCCGGCATACGGAATTCAGTATGGCCATAATCTTGGATAGATTTCCAACGTCCGCCCCACGTAAGACCAACCGATTCAGCAACTTGTCCATATAAACGATAACCTTGCATAGCCCACGGGTCTCTTTCAGAAATAACCACTTTCCCATTTCGCTTAAAGGCTACATCCGCCGCCAAACCAAATTGATGGTAACTCTGATACCCTTTTGCTCTGGTCGTATTCGGATTACCTGCCAGCATATTCTGACGAGTAGGACTACGATAACCTTCTAATAAAACCAACTCATAACCATATTGTTCTTTCATGATTTTGAAGACCATGAGTAAACGCTGCTTATAACGTGGGTTCATTTTGCTCCATTTACGATCTACTAGACTGGTATCTAAAATAGCTCGCCCATCGAAACTCGCATTATCAATAGGTGAAGAATTAATAGCGCCACTATTTTGAGAGGAATATTGTTGCTCTAATTGTGTGGCCTCTACAATCGCGGCTTCAATTAGGCTTTCATCCACTTCTGGCGGTGGCGATAATATTTCACCATTCAAAAGTGCATAAATTTGAGGATCTGTTTTTTTGAGATATTCAGCTTCAATTCGAGTTGAGCTAATAGGTCTGGTGAAAGCAAACACTAAAATACTGGCAAACAAGAAAAAGCCTGCAATGACAATCCACCACTGCTGTAAATGCCAATGGGATTGTAGCTTTTCAGGAGCAGCTGCCTGATTCATTGTTTGAGCAAATTGTCTAACTTGATTAAGCTGTTTACGACCTTGTGGCAGTAATGACAAAACAAAATCTTTGCTTCTACTCCTTAGCTCATAAGACATTAAAAACGCTAAACCAATTGCCAAGCATGTAAAGCAAAAGAAAATGAGAAAAATCATCATCAGTTCATTAATTCACGGCAAAAGGACTTCGTGTAATTTTAATATCTACCGATGCCTTAGGTGGTTCAACCTCAGCTTCTGGCTCGGCTGGAGCTTTATTCTCAACAACAGGTTTAGTCTGCGCTACTTGTTGCGGCTTACTCACTGTTTTTTGTTGAGCAGGCTGAACTTTCGGTTGGGTCGCTTTAGGTATCGTCCCTGTTTGTAGTTGAGGCACAGGCTGAACTTTCTTTTCACCCGTGAGCTGTTCATCAAATGGAGAAACTCGCTGTTCATTAGTAGTAGCGGCCTTATGCGGAACAGGTTTAAAGATACTACTTAATTCATTATCTTTAGGTTGTTCAAAGCCATCACGGCTCATTGAATCTGTTTCATTGTCTTGACTTACAGCAACCTGATTTTGTTCATCAGAAGAATGAATCGTTTCTTGATTTAAAGTCTGTTCTTCTGTTGATTTACTCTCAATTGCTGCTGATTCTGACGAATACGGTTGAGACAAGAACAGGAATAGCGAGATGCTTACAAACACCCCGGCAATAACACCAATGACAATATAAAGTATTGGTGATTTCGGCTTTTTTTTATTCGACTGTAAAACTCGAATAGAAGTTGGTTTTTCCTGAGCCATTTCGTACCATCATCAAGGTAAATAAATTGTAATATGTGCTTGCTCTTGAGGAGCAGAAATCACATTTTGATAATTAGATAATGCTTTATCATTTTGATTGTTCAGCATAAATCTTAGTCCTGCAAAGGTAAGTAATGCAAAAATCAATAAAAAGATCAAAATCCAGAAGAATGGTACTTCGCGATGAATAATATTTCGGATCTGATCTGGAATTGCCGAGAACGGCGAAAATGCGAGCTTTTTCCCTTTCAAATAATCAATTTCGTCACCCACTCGTGATACTAAGTGGTTGAGACTTTCCGTTGACTCAATTCGGTACTTGCCCTGAAAACCTAATAAAAGGCAGTAATGAAATACTTCTAAAGCAGCTAGACGTTCTTTTCCACGGCTACGTAATTGCTCCAATATTTCAAAGAAGCGATAACCAGCTAATTGAGAACCAAACAAGCTCAATTGCAATGGACTAATTAACCAAGCATTTTGCAAATTAAAATAACTCGCGTCTTGTTGCGTTACGATCGTTTCATCAATCAAAGCACAAAATGCATATTTAGAATCATGAATATCATCAGCTGAAAATTGCAACTTTTTGGCTTGTTGCTCAAATTGATTAAGTAAATTTAAGATTTTTTCACGAAACTGCTGCGCATCTGCTGGTACATACTGATTTCGAATCAAAAAAACCAAATAAAACCCATCATGCAATAAATCAATAAGATTGATTGCCTGTAGTTTTGCTTGAGACTGGCTATTATTGCTCCCGCCTGTTCCAATTTGCCCATCATCAAATAAAGAAGGAGCACCCGTGGATTGTGACATTTTTCTCTCCTTTACCGTTAAGCGTTCATGACCGCAATCAGTTCAATACTGATATCTTGGAAACCAGCTGGAACATAAATACAAATCGTCTCTGAATCTAACATGCGCTGATATAACTCATGATGTGGTTCAATTTCAAAATAGCTCACACCAGAGCGTACAGGGATCGCAGTTGGAACTTGAATTAAGTGATGCAATGGGATTGCAGGCAATGCAGCAACCACACGTTGCTCTACATCTAAAGTACTACCGATTTTGAATCGTAAAGGTACGATCTGAATCAACTCATGTGTCTGCATTGCACTACTTGATACTGCAATATAAAGTCGAGTGTCTCGAGTAATCTTATCGGTCTCAAGACTTCCCACCCAATATGAAGGTCGGATTTCTTTAAGTGCAATACTGATGTATCGACTCGAAATAATCGTATCGAGTAAATCACGCAAAATCGTATCTAACTGCGAAAAACTTTCTTGTAAATTATGATGTTTATAGGCAGGTAATTGATCAACATCATAGGCCGTCGAGAAAGTTAATAATGAACCTGCTAAACGCAATAATTCGAAGAACAATCGCTCTGGATGGATTTGTGGATATTGCACAAAATGATTTAGACCAGCATGTGCTGTATTTAATGCATTCACTAACCAGAATGAAACAATATCACCTGAACGAAATTCAATTAATTTCTGTTCATTTTCTCGGTTATTGGTTTGAATGGTCTTAATTTTTGCCTTAATAACGTTCAGTGTTCTTTTTAAATTTGAAATCAGTGTTTCAGATGCATCCACATGTAAAATTGGCGGAATAAACTTTCGGTCAATTTCAAAAGCACCCGAACTTTGACGCTTAATCTTTCCAATAGGTAAATATAAAAAACCATCTAAATTATGGTCAGGATTACTATGTACATCTAATAGTTTAAAAACAGCACGACGGCGTAACAAACTAATATCTGCTTCGGTAGCATTAGTAAATAGGTCATGCGTCTCGACAAGGTGAGATTGATATCTACCCTTTTGCGCTTGGTTTTGATCAATGAGATTTTGCTTATTTGCCTGTAACAGCGGCAATGCTAAATAGATTAACATTTCACCACGTAAATTAAGATCATCCAATAAAATTGGCTCAGGCAATAGATCATATGCAGGTGCCTGATAAATTTCACCGTCTTGCCAGATCATCTCTACAGACTCTAGAGCAAGAATATGTGTGCTCAATTGAGCCTCATCGAAATTTAATTTCTGAACACCATATGAAAAAGGCACAACTGCTCTAACCGTATGATTCAACCGTTGTTCATGATAAGTATCTTGAATTTGGAAATGTTGAGGTCTTAAAAATAAACCTTCGCCCCACAGGACTTTTTCAGCTTTAAACATATGTCTTTACCAATCTTTATTCATATTCATTTTTAGGCTGCACACCTAACATTTCCTGAACCATTTGTAATGGATGCTCATCTTTAATGACTTGTGCTAACCATTCATGTAACGGCATTTGACTCCATTTAATGGTTTTTTGAAGCATATAACTCACAGGGCTATGAGGCTCGTTTGCTTGAAAGTAATCCGCGATTTCTTGCAATACTTTCATTGCTTGCTCACGATTGGCCAAGTGAGTTTGTGCTTGAGGCTGAAAAACGGGCTGATCTGACACGATTTGTACAGGCACTTGATTTTCCATAGATGAGCTTGTAATAACAGCAGCCTGTTCTTGGATTGGCGCAAGCCCAGTACCAAAAGCTTCTGCTTTATAAATCTTGCGTAATGTGCTGTGAATGGTTTCAAATGCTGAATCGATTGCACCAAAACTCGGCGAGTCTAGTCCCATTAAATGGTCAAGGGTTTGCTTTAAAACATCCCATTCAGTTAAGACTGAACTAAAATCTTGATAATTAGAGTATTGAAAAGTTTTAGACGTATTAAAAATAGCTTGATCGAATTGTTCTAACTCCGATGGCCCCGACTGACTATCGTAATCTTCAGTTTGTTTACGACGAACATTTTCGTGATATAGAAAATTATCGTAATCAAGCAAATTATAATAAGGAGCTGTATTGGTTAAAGAAACTTTCTTTAACAACATCGGAAGTTGATTAATTAAACCCTGTAATAACCCAATGCGCTGATCTAAGTCATCATCTTCAATGACAGGATGAATTTCCTGCCAGTATTGATTCAACATGGTATGACTTAAAGTTAAACCTTTAGCCATACCATCAAAACCATAAAGATGAGTCCAAGCTTCTAAGAGCCAAGTTAATAGACGAATATCTTTTGTATTCTCTTTTAGCAAAACACTCGTTTTATTTGATACAAAGTCCCAGTCGGCCTGTTTGCGTTCAGCAACCCAATCACCTTGATCTAGCAATAAATCATCTTGTGTTTTCGCTTTTTTTATTTCATGAAATTCATTAGAAAATGAAAAGTCATCACCACAAGGTAAGCTATCACTAATGGGTTCAAGTAGTTCAGAAATATCAATATTCATCTAATTTTAGCTCTATTCAATTTTAAACTTCTGACTTCAACTTTTTACTCGTCCTTTTTTTAGCAGCTTTTGCAACAGGATCTAGTAAATATTGAATTTCGTCATCTTTAGCATCAATCATGATAATTTTTGGCAATTTTTGCTCTGCTAAAGCCACCAAAATTTCTGTAGCCAATGCAGGTAACACCGTAGAATTTAAAATATTATCAACGTTACGCGCACCACTATCGACTTCTGTACAGCGGCTTAAGAGTAGCTCTACCAAATCTTCAGAATACTGGACTTGTGTACCGTATTGTTTTTCAATTCTTGCTGTGATCTTGCCTAGCTTATGTTTAATAATTCGTACGAGTAAATCATCATGCAATGGGAAATATGGCACCACTCTCATTCGACCTAAAAATGCAGGCTTGAATTGCTTGTATAAACTTGGTTTTAAATGGTCAATCAACTCTTCAGCTGTTGGCCATTCTTCTACAGGCGTATTTAAGCACGCTTGCATAATGGCACTTGAACCAGCATTTGAAGTCAACAAAATAGTGGTGTTCTTAAAGTCAATAACTCGTCCTTCACCATCTTCTAAAGTACCTTTATCGAATACTTGATAGAACAGTTCCTGAACATCACTATGTGCTTTTTCAATTTCATCAAGCAACACAACACTATAAGGATTACGGCGAACAGCTTCTGTTAAAACACCGCCTTGACCATATCCCACATACCCTGGAGGTGCACCTTTAAGTGAAGAAACGGTATGAGCTTCCTGATATTCAGACATATTGATGGTAATTAAATGTTGCTCACCACCATATAATTCATTTGCTAAAGTTAGTGCAGTTTCAGTTTTACCTACACCACTTGGGCCCACCAAAAGAAATACACCTTGTGGCTTATTCGGATCTTCAAGTCTTGCTTTTGAAGTTTTAATGCCCTGAACCAATTGTGTGAGTGCATAATCTTGCCCCATTACACGTTCGCCCAATTTATCTTCAAGCGTTAATATTTGTTTAATTTCATCATTGACCATTTTTCCAACAGGAATACCCGTCCAATCAGAAATAATTTCATTAATGATTTGAGAATTTACTCTTTCAAACACCAATGGTTGCTGACCTTGAATATCAGCAAGATCTTTACGCAGTAGATTGATCTGGTCATAAGCCTCAGATTCATTCGTATGATTCTGTGCTTCTAATTCCTGAATTTTATGAACAAGTTCTAATTCTTTTTGCCACTGCTCTTGGGTTTCATGAATCTCTTTTTGCAAAGATTCTAAATTAACTTTTAAAGTTTCTAACCGTTCATGATGAATTGGAATCTGACGATGTTCATTTTCTAAAATTTGCTGTTCAAGCTTTAAGTTATGCTCTTGAGCCTTTAACTGATCAAGCTTTACAGGTTGAGCATTTTGGGTCAACGCAACACGTGCTGCTGCCGTATCAAGCACACTCACTGCTTTATCCGGAAGTTGACGACCACTAATATATCGATGTGAAGAGTGAACCGCTGTCACGATCGCTTCATCATCAATTTGTAATTTAAAATGCTGTTGCATGACTGGAATCATCGCGCGCAACATATCTACCGCAACTTCTTCGGTTGGCTCTTCTACTTTTACAACCTGAAAACGTCGGCTCAATGCAGCATCTTTTTCAAAGTATTGTTTATATTCTGCCCATGTTGTTGCAGCAATCGTACGCAACTCACCACGTGCAAGTGCTGGTTTTAAAAGATTTGCAGCATCATTTTGCCCTGCTTGTCCGCCTGCACCAATTAAAGTATGCGCTTCATCAATAAATAAGATAATAGGATGAGCAGAAGCTTGAACTTCCTGAATCACTTGTTTTAAACGATTTTCAAACTCGCCTTTAACACTTGCGCCAGCCTGTAACAGCCCCATATCCAGCACATGTAAATGTACGTTTTTTAGGGCATTAGGCACTAAACCTTGAGCAATTTTTAAAGCTAAACCTTCGACCACCGCTGTTTTACCAACCCCTGGTTCTCCAGTTAAGATCGGGTTATTTTGGCGTCTACGCATTAAAATATCGAGCATTAATCGAATTTCATATTCACGCCCAATAACTGGATCTATACCGCCTTGTTTCGCTTTTTCAGTGAGATTAATCGTATATTGATCAAGTGCTGGTGTTTTAGCAGTTTTGGTATTCGCTACAGTCGTTTCTGTTGCTTCAGCTTCACCAGAAGGTGTTTTTGTTTCATCTTGTTGTTCAACACTCTTCTCACAAATTTCAAGAAACTTATGTTTCATTGAATCAATTGGTAAGAGATCAAATAAACTCGAAGCACGAGTCGCAATTTGATATAAATCAGATGCTGTTAATAACGCAACTAATAAATGACCACTACGAATAACTGGATGTTGCTCAGCCGAAGCCAATAACCATGCTTGTTCAAACAAACGAACAATAGATTTAGCAAAAATAGGAGTTCGATTATTACCTTTTGGTAATTGAGATATTGTTTCTTTTAAATCATCAGCTAAAGCTTCAGGTGAAATTTTATATTTCTTTAATAAAATTTTTAAATCATTCTCTAGAGATTGATTAAGTAGCTCTAAAAATAAATGTTCAATTTCAATTTCGTAATTTTGTTGAATAACACAAGCATTAGCCGATTTTTCTAAAGCAGTACGCGCAACTGTAGAAAGTTTTGTAATTAAAATTTTTAAATTACTCATCATTACTCTCAATATTTTTAAATAATTTAATGCTTAAAATCATAATGTCTGTATATTAACAAAATTCAGCTTTATCAGACAAACTACTCATCATTTCAAGCGCTAATATGTTCTAGTAGATATTTATAGCTATATAAAAATATCTCTACCCTTATCCTTGATTAACTAAACTCTGTTTTGGTAATAATTTACAACCGCATGATAATGAATCATTTACGCGCGCTCCAGATTTTCCCATAACAAGCATATTCGGATCACCCGATACAATCGTAGAAACCGTTTTGTGTAACGGACAAGTTGCCTTGTCTCCTACACACGCAATTGCAATTCCATCAATTAAAAACGTACTATTACCAGAAATGACTTGCCCTCCACCTGTTGTTGGGCATCCAATCGTAATGTAAGGGCTAGCCATGTTCTTCTCCTTGTATTTATAGAACGGTAAACTCTATTCGACGGTTTTTCTTTCTTCCTTCTGGAGAAGTATTATCTGCGACTGGTTTAGAAGAACCTAAACCTTCCGCAGATAAATGGTCTGCCGGAATACTCTTACTAATTAAATAGTTTTTCACTGCCAATGCTCGATCTTGGCTAAGTTTTAAGTTTTTAGTCGCATCGCCGGAACTATCTGTATGTCCTACGATTTTGACTTTTTTACCGCCTACTTTATTTAAAGCAACAGCCATCTCATCTAGAATTTTTTGACCGGCATCAGTTAATACTGCACTACCAGATTCAAACTCAATAATTCGATTCTTAAGTGCATCATCAATAATTTTCTGTTCAGCTTGATTGACTGATAACTGTGAATACAGTTGATACGGAGGCTGAACTAACCCTTGAAAAGACTGAATGGTCGGCTGAATATCTGCTGGATTCAGCATTTTTCCACTCAACTCAAATCGAGTACCGTTTACGCTTAACTTACCTTGCGAGACTTTTTTAAGATCAGGTGTAATGACTCGTGTAACAGAATCACTCCATCCATTTGGAGCAGCTACGGGTCTCACTTGTATTTTATCTACAACCTGATCTGCGCCATAAACAGACTGCATTTTTAATAAGATAGCCTGTTTACTAGCCTCGTTAGGAACTACACCTTCTACAACAATGGGCTGAGCCAAAGCATAATTAGCAACGGCATAGATAAAACAGCCTTTTATGAGCTGTGAAAGTTTAGTTTGATATCGTTGATTCATTATTATTCACCCAAAAAAGTCTGTCTAAATAGTTTTAAGCCTTGATTTAAACTTAATTGGCGTTGGCATAATGACTGTTCTAGCGTAGCTAAACCAGCATTCTGCTCCAAATAAGTATCAATCCACTGAGCTTCTATTAAAGAAACCCAATGTTTACTATCCATATTCTGAGTAAAAATATCGCTAAGGGCTAAAATATCAGCACCTTGAAAACCGAAGAATAATACGGGTTGCTCTCGATGTAACAAGCCGATGAGTACTTCAGTATTATGCTCCTTTAAAAAGCGGCAAATAATACTGACCCAAAAAGCAGCTATTTCATAACTGTAAGCAGGATTATTAATAGGCAAAATTAATACTTTATTTAACCGACTAGTTCCATTTTGTAAAATTGGCTGTAGTAATAATCCCAGCCCAATCATACTTTGCGCTAATTCATAAATACTTAACTTCATTAACTGAGCAAATGAGTGCATCGTATGATTTTCATAAAAGCCTACACATTCTCGTTCAGTTAAAACCTGAATTTGATTTTGTAAGTGACCTAATTTTCCAAGTAACAAATCTGAATCTTTAATGCCTTTTAAAGCACGATTGTTTTGAAATAAATCAACAAGCACATGTTTATAGCTATATGGTGCATATAACAAATTATCATACGGCAAATCAATTTCTAATAAATGGCTCAGCACCATTGGAAAAGATCGACCTGAACTATCTTCACTTGCGAGTAAGTTCGCAACCAAAAACATATTTTCTTTCGGATTTGCAATAAAGAAATCCAGTGAAGGCAACGTGCTATAAGCTTCTTTAAAGCTGCCCGATTGCATCGCATATTCCAATGCTTCAGTAATCCACTGATCAAGCAACTGTATTAAGGCGTTCTGACCTTTTGTTTTTAAAAAGTCGCCTCGTGCAGGACTTTTGCCGTAATACAAAGGAGTTGTTTTTAATGTTTGCATTAGTGCTCCTCCTTTCGCATAGAGGTTATTTTCCATGTCATGGTTTAACTCCCGCAGAAGGCTGAGCGAGTGCTGCAACAGGATTTTCAGTTCTTGCTGGAGCGGCAGCTTGAGCTGGCGCTTGCTGAGCAGACACCACTCGAGCGGCTTTATCGGCAGTGACTTTATCAACCAGTTGCATACCAGAATAACCACGGCTTGAACCGATACTGCCTGAATTACTGCTGATTAGACGGAAATTCATTTTTACAACTAATGATGGGTCGGTCTTACTACGCCAAAGCATTTCAAATCCACCATTTTGTTCTTTACGCTGAGCACTATCAATTAAACGGTTAATACCATATTCACCTGGCTCATCAAAAATCGTGTGCGTTTGACCTTGTAAATCTACTGCGGTAATACGAGCACCTGGAATACTGCCTTGATTTGGCCAAATAAAGTTAACCCACTGCTGTACACCATTTTCATAAGTCATACGCTGACCATCAATATCCACGGTATATGAAAGCAATTGTGGATTTGGAATTGGGTAGAACTGGAAATTAGATTGGTTGGTTGCTGGTGCCGCCGGAGCTTGAGCATTCAACTCACCTGTTGCCATACCATTCGCTGGAGTAACGTATCTTTGGAAATTCATGACGAATTGAGGATTTAAACTAATTCCTAAATCTTTCCATGTCTTAGACGTTAATGTATAACCACGACGGATTACAAAAGGATCAAGGCTTTCTTTTACAAAGCGAGAAATACTACCGTTCTCACCCAAGATTTGACCAATTTCACTGCTTGTAGCTTGCAAAGAAGCTGATGAGTTAAATGGATATTTCTTAGAAAGATTTGCTGTAAATGGCTGATAAGCTTGCATTACCCACAATTTATTAATTTCATCTTGCGTCGGTGTAATTAAACTTTCAAAAGCCTGCGTAAGTGGACTAACTACCAATTTTTGTAGTAATCGCTGATCAATTTCATTGAAACCAACCGCCATTTTTTCATCTACAATTTTTTGCGTCTGGTTAAATACGGAAGTTTGCTCATTTAAGGTTTGCTTGACTAATGTCATTGCATTAGGCCCAACTTCACCTGCATTCTTAAGCTCATTAAACTTGCTACGAACTAGAGCTAAATTTGTCATATATTCATCAAGCAATGATTTACCTTGTTGATCATCGCGTTTGCGAACCAACTGATAGAACATTTGATATTCTTGAGAAATAGCACCCTGAGCATTAGTCGCCACTTGATTGGCAACCTTATCATCATGATTTAAAACTTTACGTTTAAACCACGCAACAAATCCTTTTTGTGGAGCTGCGAGCTCTGCTTGCACAACTGGATTATCCCAGTTTGTTTCGATCGCCACTCTTTCAATTAAGGTTCTAATTGGAGAGTTCTGCGGTTCACCTAAAACATCAATATTTTTTACTTGCTGAGCAAATTGGCCCGCTTTAGCATAATGAATACCACTTAAGAATTTTCTCCATTCTGCAATATATTCTTGTTTATAGAGTGCTGTCAGTTGCTTTCTAATTTGTTCAGGGCTGCCTGAGAAAGTTAAATCATCAGATTGACGACTATTTAACACCCAGTCTTTACTATCTGTTGGCTTATCTGCCGCTTCCTCAATCGCCTTTTCTACATAGTCATTCCATGCTTTTTGGGTAAATACACCAGGCAATGCATAACTGCCTAATACAACATTTTTATTTGCCTCACCCACAATTTGACTTACAGTCAGTGCAGGGAAACGTACCGCAGCACGCATTTTTATTTCATTATAAACACGATCACGCGCAGGCATTCCTCTGACAACAGAGAGCAATACTTGACGTGTTTGATCAACAATTTGCGAATCTGCATCTAAAATTGGGAATTCTTTATCATTTGCCAAAGTCATTGCATATGACAATATCTGTTCAGCTTCCTGAATCATATCTGCACGCGGCATTTGGCCTTTATTGGCATCAAGCCAAGAACGCCAGAAACGCGTAACCTGATCGCTTAAATGACTTGCATCCATATACTGTGGATTACTCATCATTAAATATGCTTTTAATGCATTGTAAGCATCTTGAGGATTTGTGTCTGAAGGTTCCAAATATTGTTGAGACTGAGCAGTTTGTTTAATCTCAACATTCGTATGATTAGCTTTTAATGTTGCTTCATTATTTTTTACACGTTGCAAATATTGAGCAATATTTTGCTGTGTCGGTGTTAAAACAATTTGCTTAACGCCTTTTAAATATTCCGCTTTTAGTTTTTCACGAAGCTCATTGCCCTGATATAAACCAAAACTAAACTTAAGTGGTCTATTTTCATCAAACTCATCTAACTGCTGTAGACGTCTTTGAAGAATAAGTAAAGCTTCTAATTGGGTTGATAATTGCTGGCCTGAAGATTTTTCTAATTGAACAACCTTATTTAAATCTGCTTGAACTTCACCAATCAATTGCTGGTTATTGCGATATGACCAAACCCAGACACCAAGAATAATTGAAACACCTGCTAAAGCGCCAATAAATGCAATGTAACGCTGACGTTTTCTGCCAGCATTTACATGCTGTTTAACAAGATCTTTATCTTTTAAAATAACATCTGAAAATAGACCATTTAAGAAATAACCGTGGTTAGGGGTAATTTTTGAATGATCTTTTAAATCACTTTGAGCAATTTGAGTAAGCTGGAATTCTTGTGCAATTTGCTCCGTCATTGGACTTTCAATAACACCTTCCTGCAAAGCACTAGTGAAGTAGAACCCACGGAAAACCGGTTGAAATTGATATGGATTATCTTCAAAAAGTGTCGCAATAAAGCTCTTTAAAGCTGGTTTTAATGTTTTAAATTCTAATGGGAAAGTCATTACACTTGGAGAGATATTCTGCGAATGGCGGCGACTTAAATGAGTCGAACTTACCCCTTTTAAACCATCGTAAAGAATATTGTAATGTTTTTCGAATAAATCTACGGCATTGTGGGAGGAACTCTGTTCATAAGGAAGAGTCGCGCCCCAAGCTTGGTTATATTCCTGAGCTTCATAAAATTCAAAAAACTCAGTAAAACCTGCAATCAAATCCATTTTTGAAAAGACTAAATAGACAGGCACAACCACTTCTAAACGCTCAGTTAAATCTTGAATACGAGCACGTAAATTTTTAGCAAGCTTTAACGAATTTTCAGGACTTTGACTAATCAGCTCAGCAATACTGACAATTAAAATCAAACCATTGACCGGAGCTTTAGAACGGTTCTTTTTTAGAATATTTAAGAAACCTAACCACTCAGAATGATCTTCGCTATAAACAGAATAACGGCCAGCTGTATCGAGTAAAATACCTTCTGTAGAGAAAAACCAATCACAATTTCGAGTACCGCTTAACCCCGCAGATACCATTTTCTGATGGGTTTCTTCAAAAGGAAACTTTAAACCAGAATTATAGATAGCTGAACTTTTACCTGCAGCGGGGTTACCAATAACCATATACCAAGGAAGCTCATAGAGTGCAGCATTCCCTTTTTTATCACCCAACTTAGATTTACGAATCAGTTGAATTGATTCTTTCATTTGTTGATTAACAAGCTGAAGCTCTTCTTTATCTTTATTTTTTCCGTACTCAGCTTGATTATCTTTTTCAATCGCTTCAGCTAACTCTTCACCTTGAGCCGCATGTTTTCTTCGTTGAATAAGCCAATAGATACCATAAACAATAAGACCCAAAGCATAGGCAGTCGCTAAAGCCCAGAATATATGACGGGGAATTGAAGTATATGAAGACATCAATGCCACGAACAATGACAAGGCGATAATTGCTTTAGGATTCGTGATGTACTGCCACAAGTAGCCTAAAATTGTATGCATTCTATTCTCGTTCTAAGTCCAAAGTTTAAATTAGTTATTCAACACCATCACATCATCTTCTGAATTTTCGGTGACATGCTTCACAAACGTATGTGCTGACACCGTATTTTCACCAAAGACAAAAGGAATGATATGTTCAGGGAAATGCATACTCAGCATAAAGCCATAAATATCAGCTAAATGTTGGGTATGCCCTAATGAAGATTTCACATAAATATAGTGATGCGGTTCTACAGGTGTTTTAAGAAAGTGTTGCTGCAATTTCTTCGAAACTCTTATATCGGTCTGATCTGACAATATCAGCACATAAGGTTCCTCACCCTCATGCTGAGGTAAATCATTAAATTCAAAGTTAGTAAAAAGCTTCGCTGTATCTTGTTGGCCCACAACCACTTTCAGTGCTTTAGTAGGCTTTAATTCTTGAATTTTTACTAAAGGATCTGCGAGTAAACAGCTTGCTGCAAATTCAGCAGGAATATAATCTTTAATCATCCAAGATTTTTCATCGACTAGATCTTGATCAATTTCCGAATCAGCGACGACTAAAAAGAACATCTCATGCTCTCTTTTATGAATACCTTTTAATAGGTGTATCAACTCTTGGTAAGCCAATTGCTCTCCAAAAAAATGATATTCAATATGAACCTTTTGCGGAGCAATACCAATCTCAGCAAAGAACTCTAAAATTAATTCATTACTTTGATCATCATTCCAGATATGTAGTAAATCCTCCGAAAGAAGGATGTGTAGATTTAAACGATTTAAACGGTAAACTTCGACTACAGGCATTTCAACATCATCATATTCAGACTCGGGATCAACCCATGCCGGATGCATATGATATTCACGAGATTGTTGCGACTCATAAAATAAAGTCGAACGTTTTAAATGCTCTGCAAGAAGATATAAATTTTCTATATTTTGTTCTAATTGTTGTTGTATTAATGACATCATACGAACTTGTCGTGGAGATGAGTAATCACTCTCCTCATGATTGTCTTCATCCAAGTCTTTAATACGATAAGATAATAGAGGCAATCCATAAGAATTTAACAGTTGATCATCTAACTCCGGGCTTTTGAAGTTTTGTAGCTGCTCAATAATTGATTCATTCTCACCTAATGCATGTACGGCAAAAGCAGAGTAAATATTAAAATCTAACTGTTCGAGTGGTGCGTCAATTACAGTGGTTTGTTTTTGATTAGCATCATCTTTATTTTGATTTATAGCTTGTTCTTTTTTATCTTTGTACGTTTTATAGGCACCATAAATTAACCAAGGCGATAAGATCACCAAGGTAATAATTGCTGGCAACAATAAGAAATAAAGGAAAAAGTCACCTTTATCAGGGTTATATTGAACGTCACGCCAGTAGAAAATAATAATTCCACTAACCACTGAAAAAATAGCAATAAATGAGAGTAATATTTTTTTAATCATATTCTCTCTCCAATAAGGCTATAGCAAGTTTCATGACTATGTACTTTTGGTTGTCGTGATATGAGAAAAGAACCCTGCCCTAAACCATTCTGGTTATTCTTAGTTAGACAAATAGGTTGTATTTCTGACTCATCCAATACTAGTCGAAGATCTATCGATAAAGTTGGACTACACCAAGTTTCTACAATTTTTTTTAATTTTAAACTTAACTCTTGATTTGGGAGGAAATTTAAATATTGCTGACGCTTTAGTGGTCCAATCTGGATTTCAATTTTTCCATCAATTTGTTGAATGGTTTCCCCACAAAACGTATTAATGCCAAGTAAGCTCGGCTGACTTCCACCTAAAGTCGTTAATTGATCACTCGCCAACTTAAAAGATTCTTGTATAAACTCTTTAATCGTAATTTCATGCTTAAAAATACAGGACAGCATCGTTTTTAATGCATGAACTGTATTATTCTGGCCCTGCATTAATCCAGAAAACTCTGCAAAATAGTCATCAAGCTCTGTTTGCTGATGTTGGGAACGTACATAGCCATTCAACGCATGCAGAATATCTAAATAATCATTTTTATGCTCGGTCTCATATCGAATCGGCAAATTATATGTAATGCTGGACTCTACATATTGAGCAGTAAGCTTATGGTTAAATAAACTCAGAAACTCTTTAGTTTCAGCTCTTTGCTGTCGTGGGGCCTGTTTAATCTTATTCGTATACGTATAAGGTAAAGCACCTTGTATACCTGTAAGACCAACGATTAAATTCGTGATATAAATCCGCTCGTCTGTTAATTCTAAATTTTCAATCTCAGTGGCAGGGAAATTTAAATTAAAGGATGTCTCAAACTTGAAATGATCACTCCAAGATGAACCAACGGCGCGACTAGAATCATGCCTTAATAGACGTGTTGCCTGAATAAATTCAAAAGACTTTGGCTTGGTAAACAGCTCAGCTGTTATAGAAGAGTCTTGCCACCAACGTTCTGGCTGCATTGGTATAACTCCTGCTGAGATGAATAATCCTTAACAACCAAATCAACAAAACTATTAATTTGAACCTTTAAATTAAAAACACGACTTAACAATTGGCTAAAAATGTATAGGCTATGCCCTCTGAATACAGATGAATCAATTTGCAACTCGGCCTTCACGCCCCTTACAAACATTGGGAATGGTTTACCATCTACTAGTTTGTGAGTAAGTGAAAATTCAAGATGTTTAATTGATTCAATAATTAGATAATTTTCTTTTGATAACGGTAAGTTATATAAAGCAAGTAACTCTTTAATATGAGATACGGCATCACCTTTCATTAAAGCTAAACTATTTAATGAAAGGTGTGAAATGACACGCCACTGCTCAGTCTGGCTTTGGCCAAATTGATAAGGTTTAGTGGGCCTTTTCAAAACAATGGCACGTCTGGCCAGACTACTATCATTTAAATTCAAAATATTATTAGACTGCCCCAATGCTTCATGTGGCAAGTCACGATTTGAGCATAATAATTTTGTACTAATAAAATCTGAACGTGTTGAAGAAGGATTTAAATTTTTAGAAATAATTGAATAACCCATTTCGACGAAATTAGGCTGTAGCTTTTGATAGTTTACCGAATAGAAAAAACGTGCTGTGTCCGCATGATAGTGGCTCATCGCAAAAAAAGGCAGCACCGGAACATAGCTTTCTTCATGACTGGTTTTTTCACGCACCATATTCATTTCAGTAATTGAATAGACTTGATAAAACTCAGGATGATGCGCATCTGTAATTAATGGATATTCTAATTGCTTGTGTACGATTTTTTGAGGTTCAGCATATTTTTCAAATAAATTAATGACTGGTGTGGTAAATAATTTAAAATTAGCAACATTCAACTCAGAATAATTTCGAACTACAGCTTGATCATTTAAATTTAATTTAAAATGGATCAGGAGTTCAAAATCACTCTCTTCTAGAGATAGATTCTTTAAAAAACCTAAATCGAGTTTCAGATAATTGAATTTTTCAGGAAAACAGAAATACTCCATGAGCAAACGATAAGCATGATGAGTATGTTGATCGAGTGGCAATAGACTTTCTTGCTCTGAAAAACCAGTTAACTCAAATGGATTTTTATCCAGCGCTACAACTTTCTGCCCTATTCTGATGGCAAAAGTTGTTTCCTTCTTAAAAATACTGTCTAGTACTTGAAGCGGAAAATTAGAAATTGCATCTAAATAAATAGGAAGCTTTTCATTTATTAAACATAAATGAGCATGGTTAAAAATTTCAAACTTAAAAGTTAAAGTCGCATTTTGACTTAAATGCATATGTGCACTAGGTGTACTTTTGAACTCTAGCGCTTGCAAACTTATCGGGAGTAATTTGATTTCTTGCGTGGTATTAAACTCACACTGAACACCTTTAAAACTGCGAGACTTCAAGACTGTGTGTGCAGGAACAATATGTGCTTCTGTGAGCTGCTTTATTTTATTTATATCTTCGAAACTTACCACCGAACAAGCTGGAAAGTGACGCAAGTATTGAGGAAACATCACCTCAAATAAAGAACGTGTAAATACGTCATAACTATCAGCAAGTTTTTTATCAATGCGAGCAGCAATTAATGAAAACGCCTGTATGAGACGCTCAATATGCGGATCATCAATTTGCTCTTGATTTAACGATAAACGCTGAGCAATTTTCGGATATTTTTGGGCAAATTCTCGAGATTGCTGACCAAATTCTTGTAGTTGTTTTTCGTAAAACGGTAAAAGCTCTTCTATCACAACACACCCACTACGCTTAGGTTCTCGCCGAAATTACATATTGTTGCGTTGTCGGTTTTAGCAATGCATCAAAAACGACAGGTTCATACAGTGGATGAATATTTAGATAAGCCTGAATGCTTAAACATAATGCCCCCATATTATGTCCATCCAACAACATCTCTACCCGTATTTGTCTTAATCTGGGTTCATGAGCTGCAATTGATTGTTCAATTGATTGGCAAATCTTGTCTCGATCTAGCGGATTGGCTGTAGAAAGCCCCACAAAATCAATAATCCCGAACTGAAGTATAGATTTTTTAACTAGCGGATAATCATCGACCACGTGGTCCAATTTAGCGACCCGACTATTTAGCAAGTCTTCTAAATCTTTCGCTACCGATTCTCTTAATTGCTGAATAGAAAGACCTTTTGCATAATCTTCACTTTCAGGAATTAAACGATCAAACAGAGTTGAACGAAATCCGTATGGATAAAGCCGATCTAAATTCATTCGAGTTCACAACAAGCATGCTTAAAGACAGCAGAGGCTAACTTTATGTCAGCCTCCACCAAATATTCACTTAAATAATTATGCTGCGTAAGAAGCAGTATTATTAGAAAGTGACCATTTCTTAGTAACAGCACCTTTAGCAGTACCGTTAATATCTTGTTGGTTATATGTCCACTCAACAGCTGCGTATTTCAAACCAAACGCTTCAGTTGGAACACCTTCTTCGTTAACTGTTGGAGTTACACTAGAAACAAGAACATGCTTCAATTTAATTTGTAAGTACTTGATGCGTTTATCGCCATTCGCACGATAAAAATCAATTTGTACTTCATCAAATGTATAACCAGCTGAACATGCTTCCCATAATTTCGGGCTAGTTGCATCTAGGTCTTTAATAAAAAGCATATCTGAATGTTCAACACGTTCAGCAGTATGGCCACCAACACTACTTGAAGTAGCAGATTTTGGTTGACGAATATTGTGAGACCAAGAGTTAACTTCTAACCAGCCTTTGTGCTCAGAGTCACGAGATTCGCCATCAACTTTATACTTACCGCGAAACTCAACGTATATATCTTTCATTTAGAACTTTCCTATTTTTAATTTAAAGTTATTCTTTCGCTGACCTTTATTAATTTGAGGACTGAGGTAACTCAGTAACAAGTCGCAAAGAAACTGACAACTCATCCAGCTGGAAATGTGGTCGTAAGAAAACCACAGATTTGTAGTGACCTGGTTGAGCAGGATCTTCTACAACTTTTACAGACGCTTCACGTAGAGGGTATTGAGCTTTCGCTTCTTGAGAAGCACCGTCGTCCAGCAATACATACTGTGACAACCACTCATTTAAGAATGCTTCAACATTTCCAGCAGAAGCAAAGCTACCCACTTTATCTCTCATCATTGCTTTTAAATAATGAGCAATACGTGAAACGGCCATGATGTACTGAATTTGACTTGATAAAGCAGAATTAGCATTTGCTGTATCATTGTCATATTTTTTAGGTTTTTGAGTTGATTGCGCGCCAAAGAAAGCAGCGTAATCCGTATTTTTACAATGCACTAAAGGAATAAAGCCCAAATCACTTAATTCTTTTTCACGGCGGTCAGTAATCGCAATTTCTGTAGGGCACTTGAATACCACTTCGCCATCTTGTGTTTTAAACGTATGAACTGGCAAGCCTTCTACTAAACCACCACCCTCAACACCACGAATTGCAGCACACCAACCATGCATATCAAATGCATTTGTTAAACGCGTACCGAAAGCATAAGCAGCATTCATCCACAAATATTCGTTGTGGTTTGCACCTGAAACATCTTCAGCAAAGTTAAACCCTTCTGTAGCTGTTCCTTCTTTTGGATGGTAAGGAAGACGACCAAGCACATGCGGCAATGTTAATGCTACATATCGAGAGTCTTCACTGTCACGGAATGAACGCCATTGAACATATTCAGCCGTTTCGAAGATTTTTGAAACATCTCTAGGGCGATCAATATCTGTAAATGACTCAAGACCCAAAATGCTTGGGCTAGCAGCTGAAACAAATGGTGCGTGAGCTGCTGCTGCTACATGAGAGATTTGCTCAAGCAAATACATATCAGAAGGCGTACGGTCAAACTCAAAATCACCAATGAGTGCTGAATATGGTGCACCACCAAAAGACCCATACTCTTCTTCATAGATTTTTTTGAATAAAGTGCTTTGATCAAAGTCCGTAGCACCTTGGAAATCTTTTACCAACTCTTTTTTAGTCGTATTTAACATACGAATTTTAATGAGCGGATTAGATGGTGTTTCTTGACAGAAGTAGTAAAGACCACGCCAAGTTGACTCAATCTTTTGGAATTGTTCATTGTGCATGATCTGACTTAATTGATTTGAAATCAGTGCATCAATTTCGGCAATACGCTTATCAATTGATAAAGTCATATTTTCAGAAACGGTAATTGTTCCTGCCATTACTTCTTTGGCAAGTTCACCGATTAAGCTTTTTGCACGCGAATGTTCTTCTTCATTTCGGGCAATACGGCTTTCTTCAACAATCGAGTCTAAAAGATTAACTTGTTCATTTTCAACAAGTGACATTGCAGCGGATTGAGTATTATTCATGATCAGCCTCCGCACTTAATTTACGGATCTGATCAGTACTCTTAAGCACTTCATCAAGTAAGTCTTCTAAACGCTCACTATTCGAAATCTTATTTCTCAAATCAGTTAAACGCTCACGTGCTTCAACCAGTTTTTTTAATGGATCAACTTGTTGAACAACATTTTCTGGGCGAAAATCTTCCATTGACTTAAATGTTAAATCAACTGCAATTCTCCCGCCCTCTTCAGTCAGCGTATTATCTACCTGAAAAGCTGCTCTTGGAGACAATGACTCCATAACTTCATCAATATTATCCAAGTCGACATTGATGAATTTTTTATCTTTTAATTTTGTACGTTCAAGCTCAGATGCTGCCGAAAAATCACCCATCACACCAACAACAAATGGTAGTTCCTTCGCTTCTTTTGCATCACCAATTTCAACATCATATGTAAGCTGAACACGTGGAGGTCGAATTCGCTGAAGCTTCTTTTGTACGCTTTCTCTCTTAGCCATAAGATTCTATTCCTGATTATTTAATTAAAGGGTCAAAAGGCGAACTTTTTGATTTATTAACATTGGCTACAGGGGCAGTTTTTTGTTTAACCGCAGTTGCTTTTGCTGGAGTTGCTACTCGTTTAGTTGCTGTTCTGGAAGTAGTAACTCTGTTACGTGTTACAGTTTGTTTTTTATAACTTCTTCGTTCGTTATCAACTGAGCCACCTTCTGTAGCAGCCTTAACATTTGAAGTATCAGGCGCAGGCATTGAAGTATGAATATTTTCAATTAACTGTTTAGCGGGTGGATAAGTTACATCGTTGCTTAAATAACGCATTTCCTGACTTCGCATTTGCTGCAATGAGTTATTTGCAATGCTTACACCAGATAAAAATAAAACATCTGTTATTAATGAACCGCGTATATTTTGACTTTGCAATTGACTAGCCAAATTTAAAGCCTTAACTGGTTGATTGGTTTGATAAAACCGCATGGCTGCTTTAGCTAATAAATCATTTTTTTGAGTCGTATTATCACTATCACAAACTTGCTTAAAAATATTCAATAGCTCAGGATCATTTTGGCCTTCTGCTAACGGATTCTTTTTAATACAACTTTTTTTAAGTTTTACAGGCTCTAGTTCTGCTGCTTGAGCACCTGATAGACCGATAATGTTTCCAGTCAGAAAAAGTATCAAAATACTTCGTTTCAACACAACTTTCATTCCTCTGTTTTCTTATTTATTCAAGGCTTTACTGAAAAGTTAATATTGAAAAAACATTAAAAAATCAGACTATAAACCTTATATTCAAAAAATTTATGCGCAGTTTATCATATAAACAAACATATTTTATATAAAAATCATATCAACTTAAACTAAAAGTAAATAGTTAAGATGGTTATAAAATATAGCTTAATAAAGTTATTCTTATAAAAATACAATATTGTTATTTTTTGTAATTAAAAATAACTTATTGATTTATATTAATTAAATAAAAATAAAAACTAAATAAAAATTAACTTAAATATCATTCATTTAGTTTTTGTGAAACATTTGCTTAACAATATTTAAGTTTATATTAACTACAAGGTGCTTCTATTTGGTTACGAACAAACCATCAAAACTTATAGTAAAAAATTGCACTACAAAAAACCATGGAACTTGTCAAGACTAATCTGTCTATCTATTATACTTTTTAAATAAATTTAGTTTCCATGATAAAGGTTAAAAAGTACCACTCCCGCCCCTAAGCATGCTTTTTCAATATATTTTCATCAAAAATCTAGAAGCAAAAAAATTAAGTTTGTTTTTGTAAGCATAAGGTAAAGAATTATAAAATATCTTAGTTCTTTTTAATTTTTCATAAACTATAATGATTATTTGCTTAGTTGAATAACAAAACCGCTATTTATATCTTCCACGTCTCTTACTAAAATAGTTTTATCAATATTCAACCTAATGATTTCCAACAAAATGATGAAACGGAATATAGCTGTTGTTTTATTTTCAAGTCTTGCTTTAAGTGCTTGTGCTAAATCTACTGAGACAAATCATAAATCATCAAAGCCCTCACCAGAACTTAAGCAAAAAATTCAACAATTGGTTGAGAAAACCAAAAAGAATATGATCTTTGTTGAAGGCGGTAGCTATCTGATGGGTGATTTTGGACTAGTGACTCCAGAATTAGAAAAAATGGTTCCAAATAGCATGGCAGTGAAAAATCCCAAGGGTAATACTGAAAAACCTGATAACCAGCCTTTCTCTCCAGGGGATAATAATAAAACCCTGCATAAAGTCACGCTTAGCAGCTTTAATATGAGTGCTTATAAGACTACTTTAGAAGACTTTAATATTTTTACAGAAGCAACTGAACAACCTGAAAGTTATTATAATCAACTCTATGCACCAGAAATCATTCATGAAGTTGCTACAGGAATGGATTGGCAACAAGCCAAAGACTACTGTCAATGGCTAGGGCAGCAAGTGGGTACACCCATGGATTTACCTACTGAAGCACAATGGGAATATGTTGCTCGAAATAAAGGTCAATATGTTGTTTTTGCAACAGATACAGGTAGAGTAGAACCCAAAAAGAATCTATGGAAATTAAACCAGTACGATACTTACAGGCACACTAACAATCCTGACTCAGTACTTGATATTCCAGTACTTGGTAAAACCCCTCCAAATCCATTGGGTTTTTATGATCTTGTCACCAATAATTATGAATGGATGAATGACTGGTACGATAAAGATTATTATAAACATTCACCTATTGATAACCCAACAGGACCTAAGTCAGGAACTCAAAAAGTTTTGCGTAGCACAACTGCAATGAGTGCAGATGATTTAATGATGGCTGATGGACTCAATATAGCAAGAGCACAAGCTCAACCTAAATCAAATGAAGAGAATAAAATGACTTACCGTATGTATGGAGTACGTTGTGTCGCCAATATCCAACAACCTATAAAATAGTTTTAGGCCATATGTGAATCATCTGAGCCGTGTTCATAATTTGCAGCAATAAACAGTTCCGCATCAGTACCATCCACTTCAATGGCTGGTACTATTTCAGTATTTAATGCAATTAAATTATCAGCATTGATAATACTTGGGTCTTCAGCCATTTTCTCTCTTAACTTTTTCAACTCCCTTGGATTATTCATTGGTGCTTTTTCATGAAGAGGAATAGTTTTTACAATTTTAGAGCGTAATTTTTCATATTGATCAACATATTCACTTCCACGACCCACAGTATCTGAATTAAAAGTATATTCTTTTACAATATCAGTTAATTGTTGCCACGCTCCGTCATGTAAAAAAACTAAAAGTTGTTTTTCTAAATACTTAATACTTACTTCTGATTTTGCACCATCAATTGAAATTCTTTGGAGTACATTAAACCACTCTCCTTCTGTTGCAATGGTTTCAAAAATTGCAATCACAGCCTGCTTATGAGTCGGTAAATATGGCGAAATTGGAGAAGATGGTTTATCTACCCAATGTGTCACTCTATTATGGCGAGTCATTTGATAGATCAACATTCCTTTCGCATCTGGTGTAGCGGACTTCAACCATTCTGGTTGACGTTTAATTTTATTTGCTAAATCAACTGCATTTTCTGCAATGGAATATTTCATATTAAATTTCTGAAACTCGCCCGTAATATCATTTAGAGACTGCGTTATCCTTGAATCATTACCTAAAGCAATTACAGCTAACCGGCTTAAATTTCTAAAAGCACCCTCTGCAATAAAGCCCAACAATTTAAATTGAGCACGAGTAAGTTGATAATGTACCCATCTTAATACTTCAAGAACTTGGCTAAAATCAATAACAAAATCTAGCGCCCCTTTTGCGCCCAATCCAACACATAAAGCGGCTTTTGCTCTAAAACGAAATTGACTCTTTTGAGCCCAGTAAAATAATTTAAAATTAACACCCACCCCTAAGCCTGCACTTACAGCAAAATCGACAGCCAAGCTCGCTAAAGGTTTAAAATCTTTAGCTTCAGGTGAAAGCCACTGAAACTCTCCAGATGGTTTAATGCCCGCTTCTGCACCAGCAAAAGCCTCAATTTGCCCCTCAGAACTTGCACCACTACCAGGAATGATCGTTTCATCTCGATCCATTGGTACAAATCTTGGACGGTTTTCTCCCATATTATTGGCGAGCGAAGGATTTCGATTTCTTCTACCATTAGCAGCCAATTGTTGCTGCCCATTTTTACTATAGCTTATCTCTAAACCAATCCCCGCAGCCACTTTTGCACCTGCAAAGCCATAAAGCTCCATACCAATAATAAATCGGAATGCACCTAGATCAATGTCATCAAAGTTCAGCATCCAACCTTTATCACATGGAATTACATAGGTGGTTTTTGCCTTCCCTTCAAATAACACTAGTTTGCCTTGAGCATTAACATTCGCCTTAGCATTCACCTCACCACTTTCGGGCTTCCAGCTCGCACTTGTCGATAAGCCAGCGCCACCAACACATCTTAACCATTGTGATTGAATATCAACCGTTAAGTTGTCTGAGAGCTTAATTTGTTCAACAAAACCCGCACTAAAAGCAGAGAAATCCCAAACCTTCGTTCCTGTTTGTTTTGAATATTTCGCAAGATCTAAACTAACTTTTTTAAATTCATTATGAATAGTTTCTTGGTTAATTTTCTTAAAGTCTTGTTTTATGTCTTTAAGTTTCTTTAACTCCGTCCCTAAAACCGTTACCTTAAAACTTTCTTTGTTCTTTTTCTTTTGTTGCAACTGCATATATCTGTCAGTACGCAGATAGCGACGTCTGAAATCAAACTCCTGCGTGTTACCATTTGGATTTTTCTTTTGACGTGCTTCAAAAGTAATGACTTCTGTTAGATCAGCCGCTTTTTTAAAGTTTTTATTGAGCTCCTCTTCGATCTTTTTCTCTGCTTCTTTTATTTCTTCTTCTGCTTTTTTAACATTAGAAACACTGCCAGATTTTATTGCTTCTGCTAATTTATTTTTAGCATCAAAAGAGTTTCCAAATAATTTGTCTAGTTTTGAACTTTCCTTTTCAAATTCAGCATAATCCTCTGCTGAAAGGACTATCATTTCCTCTCGATGCATATTTAAAATAACAGGTGGTTTTCCATTGCCCTGCAAAGTTACTGTCGTATTCTTATCTTGCTTTGTTATTTTCGCAACAGACTTCAACTGTACAGTGACATAATTCTTTTTACTCATAGTTGCAAAATGCTGTATGTCTTTTTTCTCTGGTTGAGCAGACATATTTACGAATTTAAATTTTACAAATATAACTTCACCTTTTGGCGAATATAAAGGTGGAGTAAAACCATTTTTATCTACAACACTCATTTTGACATTAGGTAAACTAATTTTCTTTTCCTTACCCTCTTTGTCAAAAGTAAAAGTTTCAAATGGAATATTATCAGCTAGTTTATTTCCCCTAAATCCTTCTATTTTATAGCGATAATATTGTTTGATTTGATATTCTATAGTAGTGATTCCTTGCTTTTCTTCTTTTATATGGAGACCTGAACTACCATTAATATTAATGGCTTTCTCCCACTCCGAATCCTTTCTTTTAATCCAAAGATCATACTCACCAACTGGCAGACGCATTTCTTTAGTAAAACCTTTCATGTCAGTTTTAGCTTCTCGGTTCTGACTCAAGCTTGGACCTTCGTGTACATCTTTATACTTCGCCATATTTTGGGCAATCGTCTGCGCTGGAATAGGTTTATTTTTATAAATGGAGTCTAAATCCAACGGCTGCACAAGAGGCTTAGGATTCTTAGCATTTCCTGTAGCTATTGCTAGTTTATTTATCTGTCCTGGCCGTTTTCCCTTTTCAGTTACAGAATAATCCATTCCATGGCAAGCAATCGTATCATTATCAGGTAATACATTAATAAATAGCTTTAATTTAATCTTATTCATCATTTATTCTTCTTCAAAAGTTACAAAACCATCGTGAACGTGATCTTCTAAACTAATTTGGATTTGCTGAGGGCCCTTGGTTGTGATCTTCTGTGTTTTACCTTGACTATCTGTCACCCCACTGACCATTTCCCCATTCGGTAAAATCATTAAATATTTTTTATTTTTCAATGGATTTCCATCCATATCTTTGGCTATATAAGTTAAATGGTAATCTGGCAACATTGCCAATTCTGGATTTTTCGTTGCCACCTTGGCTCCGCCCATAAACAAATGCTGACCAGCTTTCACCTCAAGCTTACCACCTGTCACAGGGAAAATGCCTGAACCATTCAGCTTTACTTGAGATCCGTTTGCAGTCAGATTAATTTCAGTTGGGCTAGTAATAAAAACCGTGTCTTCAGTTGAAGTAATTTGCACACCCTTTCGAGCAATAACATCTAATGCATCACCTTGTGCCTGAATTTCTACTTTACCTTGACCAGCAAAAAGGCGAGCGCCTTCTTGGGCTGCAAATAGACTTATTTTTTGACTTGCATGAGCCACTATATTTTTTTGCGTACTGATATTAATGCTATCTCCAGCACTTTGAGTAAGCTGTGCATTTGCACTGAGGTGTATATCCTCATTACTACTTATAGCAATACTTTTTGGAGATGCTAACAGCATCACCGCTGATTGGAACTCAGCAGCCTTTTTTGGGTCTTCTTGTTGGAGAACTTCAATAAATGACTGAATATTTTCAAGCACATCTAGTGGATCAGTTTGCTGATTTTTAGCAACTTCGCTGAGTGCTTTGGCATTGTTGAGGCCGCCTTCTATTTGTTGTTTGGCGTCGGCTGCATCGAGGTGTACGCCTTGAGCCTGGTCCTGTTTATGGGTACTCATGAGTAAGCCACTGCCTGCTCTGACTGCACCCCACTGGTCTGTTCTTAGTTCGAAACCTTCACCTCGGCCATCACTTGTCGCGCTGTCTTTTGGGTGGCTTAAGTTACCTAAGTTTAATTGGCTGACAGCATGACTACTTTGTAGCTGGGCACTGATTTGCCCTGTGGTGTCATCAAAACGCAGTTGGTTAAAACCTTTACCATCGACTTCTTCTGAGCGAATGCCGCTCAGTTTTTTTGTGTCGGGTAGCTGGCCTTTCTGGTCGAATTTCGTTGGATGCCGTTCAGCCTCATGAATACGGCCTACCACAAACGGACGGTCAATATTGCCGTCAAAAAAGTCGATCACGACGATCTCACCCACGCGTGGCAAAAACCGCGCTCCATAACCTACGCCTGCCCATGGGGTTAGTACATCTACCCAAGCCGAGTCGGTGTCATTCTCGTTACTTCCTGCTCCACCGTCATGGCTATGGTCGTCAGCTCTAGTAAACAGAAACCGGACTTTAATACGTCCCCACTGGTCGACATGAATACTTTCACCTTCTAACCCCACCACTCTAGCACGCTGTGGGTAAGCTGCTGGTCGGTGTTCTAACGGATGATATTCAGGAACAGTTTTAATATTTCTGCGTGACAAGATAAGCTCATTACCCTGACGCTCTGCTTGACTATTTAGCCCTAATTGATAGTTTTGCCATTGGCTTTGACTAATAAGCTGGCTGACTTGTTGCTGCAAATCTTTTGGTAAGTTATTTTGCTGGTAGAAACTTTTCCCAATAATCAGTAACTCTTTGTCTGACCCGCTATGTGTATCTATTTCTGGATGTTCATTGAGTTCAAACCAATAACCAACCTGCGCATCACGTACTGTGGTTTGTGCACGGAAGTATTTCGATTGAGACGCATAATAATCGGATAGATTTTGATTGAGTTTTTCTAGCTGTTGGTGACTCGATGCGGTGGCTTGATCTTCACCGTTTAAATCTTGCATCCAAGCAGGACTCATGTGCCATGCCTGCTCCAGATTTAAACTTGCATTATCCTGATTAACACTATGACCATGCTTTGACTGAACACTCCCCATGCCTTCTTCTTGACTTAAGGTATCAGCCTGCCAGCGTTGCACATGCACGGCTGTAGATTGCAAGTTTCGGGTTGGCACAAGGCTCGTCATACTATCTTGTTGTTCAACTGCGCTACTACGGTGATAACGGATATTTCTTCGATTTAGAGCTAAATATGATTCATTATTATCAATTAAACGTAATTTTTGCGGTTGAATCTCATCTGAGCTATTAGTGACAAACAACTGAGCTTCATCAATTAACCAGTTAATGCCTTCACTACGCCAAAGTCGGGTTAAAAACTCATAATCCGTTTCATTACTTTGCATAACAAAAGGTCGAACATCGTAGTTTTCAGTTAAACTTTTTAAATCTAAAGTTAAGCTAGACACAAACAATGGGCTTTTGTTCTGCCATTCTGTAAATAGAATTTCAGTGATATCCCGTACACTTTTATTCATAAACACACGGCTATTTCGGCGTTTATGCCACAGCACGGTCGGATCTTGTAGTTTCAATTTATACAGCGTTAATGAACCATCACTCTGCCCCTGACTGGCTTCGGTAATAATTCCTGTAGTTCTGAATAATCGTCCCTGATCTGTCACTTGATCGACTGCAACCAGACAACCAATAAATTGTTTTAATGAAATATGCGCATTAGTAGAGAGACAAAATAGATCGGCAGTCAGTCCTTCATTTAATTGATGCTGCCCTTCAATACTTTGTAAAAAGACTTGAGTATTCAACGATGGATTAGAAAACTGAACATGAAGCACGCGTTTTTGCGAGCTGATACCCAAATCTTCTAGAATTCTATGTATATGAGATAACATCTTTTTATGAAAATTTTGTCAGGATTGGCATTATTTTATAAAATACAGAAACATCTGTCTATTTTGTAAAGAAAAACTTAACCATATGAATACACTAGTGGATGAAAATGATATCCGTGATAAATATATAAAAGTGAATTAACAACTTACGCTATTAATTCACTTTTTAAAGTTGTTAATTTTTTAGTATTCCAAGAAATTCATTCTGAATTCAAACTTATTAATAGTATCTACAAATTTTTGACTTACTACATAGATATAAGGTTTATCCGTATCTCTAGCAATAAAAAAGTCATCTGTTGCAAGATCTTTTTTTATGAAGTCATCTTCATCTAATAAATTGTTTTTCCTCTTAATATACATAGCATAAATATCTGCCTCTTCATTCCTCACATAGCACTTATAGAAATCACATTCACCTTCAAGAATTTCCTTCATTTCATTAAAAAATCTTTTTGAAAATAGTAAAATTCCAGAAGATGAATAATAAAAATCAGTCTCTAATATCTCATTTAATTGATCAGAAAAAATATTATCATAATCTAAATTTATTCTAGGATTTCTTAAAAAGTTATCACTTAAATCAAATTTAAAATAATCAACGATAATTTCTTGCTTCCCTTTCAAGTCAAAAGAAAAATCTCTATCAATATACTCAGACGGATAAATTGTATAAAAGCTCACAAAACCTACAAGTTAGTTTAAAAAGTTATGAATATTTTAACTATACATTAAAATAAACCTAAGAATTATTTAAGTTTTAAAAGCATTAGCCAAACTAATACTTTTAAAAATTTATCTATTAATTACTTAAAAATTCAATTTTAATTTTTTCAAAATTTTCAACGGGAATGACTACTTTAAAACTTCCTATAACTTTAAAAAAAATTTTAAATTTACTTTCTCTCAAACCATATCCACTGCTATTACCTTCTCTCACATCATACATAAAATCACCAAAATCTGTAGAAGGAATATAAACTCCATTTTTTACATTTAGTGTGTCTTTTATATTTTCAATAGATAAAAAACATATACCATCACTTTTACTCGAAAAACTACTAAAAAAGTTTTGAAAAGGAAAAGTGATACGAATAATTTTATCAAAATAATCATGAGCTATAGTCAATGTAATTTTATCTTGATCACAACTCAAATCCAATAACTTTGAATCATCACTGTTTTCAGTTATTTCTAATAAACTCATGGACATCCTCGAGCCTTTTCATATTTACCGTAAAAGCTATCTACCATATCTAAACTTTTAATTGTGCACTTCAACTCGTTTCTTTAAATTACTTAACCATTTAAGTTGTATCCTATAGAGTTTCATAGAAAACTAACAAGTATCTTTAGTCTCTATTCTTCCTTCCATACATCTTCGTAACCCTGTTTATCTATTACAAATCTAAAACCTTTTTCTAACGCCAAATAAGGAATAACTTCGGGAAGATAGTTTTCTAAATGAGATATATGTATGGGTTTAAAGAAATCATCATCTTCAGAAAATTCTCCACAATAAAAAAACCATGAAATATTCCCCCCTTCCTCTAGTACATTACGTATTCCTGTAATTGGTATTTTTCCTAATGAATCCAAAGCTACAGCAACCATTTCATTCTTCGAAGGTTGAACAAACTTAGAATTAAATTTTATACAATTACACTTTTGTACATCTATTACTGAGTCCAAAAAATTCTCTGCTTTTTTAAATTAAATTCAAAAAATCACCAAGTAATACAATATAAATCATTAACCTAAAACACACCTTCCTTAATGCTTTTCATCGATTCAATATTTCCCCATTCATACTTAAACTCAATAAGCCCATCTAATTTTGTTTTTATTGAAAATATGTTTTTCTCTATAAAATAATTTTCAACAATATTTAAAAAGCTTATATTTTTAATTAACAACTCCTCCACTCCAATAAAACTAATATCCATATGTAATGAAAAATCATCCCTCTTAAATACAAATCTAATTTCAAGAGTTGGGTCATTATTAGAAATTACAACTCTAGTAATTTCTATATTTTGACAATCTAAATTATGACCTCTTAAAGCGATTGGATTTAACAAATTAATTTTTTCTACCATATACTATCCCTGCAATCAAAATAGAAATGGTCATCTACTCCACCAACTGTACCCATACATGTATTTTCTGGAATTCTAATGTCATTATTTGATGACTGATAGCCATCCATATTCCTCACCAAAACCATGTCCTAAAAAATAAATAATTATCGCTTTATTTCTAGTCATTTTTAATATAATTGGTTTAAACTTTTCTATACACTTCAACCTTACTACCAAGATTAATATAAAACCATATATTCCCATAAATATAATCTAAATTTTTTAATTCAATTATATTCATGTTTTTCTTTTTTAAACTCATTTGTTATATCTAATAGCACAGTTGAGAATTCAAGATTATATATTACAAAATTTTGAATATCTTTAAGTAAAGTCATAGTTGCTGTAAGCCTTTTGCTAGAGACTGTCTTGATTCAGCAGTTAATTCTGTATAGAAATATTCAATTTTTTACTTCAAATCATTTTCAATAAATTTCACCAGTCCGCGTTCACCATAGGTATAAGAAGTTCGCTATTCTTCCTTAACATTTAGAACATTTCTCATTAAAACATCTTATTAAATTAGATAAACAGATATTTCTTGAAATATTAAACCATCTAACTCAGTATAAAATTTAAAATCATTTTTTTGTGCCTTAAGTATCCAACCTTTATTTAACTCCTCAAATTCTAAATCTACAAATTCATTTTTCGACCAGTTTGTTATTAAAATATCTCCACAAACCTTCCCCTTTAACTTTAAAACAATTACATTAAAATCCTCCCCCCAATTTCCATATTTTTTTAAATTTAATGCTGGCTCCTGTTTAACATGAATATCAATATCACAATATCCAGAAAGATCTAAATTAAACCTACCTATCAACATTGGACTAACTATACCATTAGGAAATAGTTTTTTTAAAAAGATATTATTATCAAGTTTATCAATATTCATAAATTACTCACCATTCAGTTTTGAGGTTTAATATTATAATGGCCATATGTTCCAGATACACTTCCTGTTTTAGTATTTTCTATAGGCCTCACATTAAAATGGCCTTCTAATCCTTTATTTGTTTCAGCTTTTGTATGGCCATATGTATGCTCTTGTATAACTATTTGTTTACCGTCTATGTTTGTATATTGGTAATTTCTTGTAGTAACTGGCTGACCATTCTTCATAACTTTATTACCATAACCATCATCTAAATATTCTCGTGAAATTGTCGGCTGTTGAGATTTTGGAATTCTAGCATCTTGCTTTGCTTTTCTTAAAGCCTCTCTTCTAGATGATGCATCATAATGATCCTTTTTCGTAGGTTGATCAGGACATGTTTTATTCAACCCCAAAGGATCAATCCACCCCACTGGATTCGGTGCATAAGCATAAATATTAGAACCACCCAATAAACCAATCGGATCTTTACTAATAAACCGCCCTACATACGGCGAATAGTAACGATAGCGATTGTAATGAAGCCCTGTTTCCCCGTCAAAATATTGACCTTGAAAACGGATGTTATTACTTATAATCTCTGAATTTTCAAAGAAATCTGATTTAGCCTGTTCTACCTTACACTCACCCCAAGCTTTATATTGAGCTTTCCAAACAATGGCACCTGTTTGGTCACTCATTTCTTGCGGAGTACCTAAGTGGTCACAATGATAGAACCATACATCATCAAAACCTTGGCTTTGTTTTACAGTATTCCATAAGGGGTCTTTATAAATGCTATATGTTTTTTCTGTCCAATCTTGTGTTTGGTGTAGCTCAATTGAGTGACGATAAGCCGCTTGTAACAAAGGCACAAAACTATCTTTTTCGTAGAAATAGTGTTTAGTTATATCAGCGCTAGATTCATACGCTAAAGTATCACCATCCCAACCATAAATAATGTTCTGCTCTTGCCCTGTATGGTGGTGCTTACTTCTTTTTTGAATACGTCGGCCTAAAGCATCGTAGCGATAATTTGCCGTGTATTGATTGTTTCGGCTACGAACAAGACGTCCCAACACATCCCATTCAAGATTTAAATCACCTTGTGATGATTTTTGTCGAATCAGTTGCCCAAAAGCATCATATTGATATTGTTGGTCAAGATATTCTTGCACAACGTTATTAACTAAGCGGTTATAACCAAGACCTTTTTCAGTGGCAGTGTGGTGTGAGGATTGCTCTTTGGTACTGTTATATCGATCTAAAATATTACTTGCTGGGTCAAAATTAAATGTCTCTTTCCCAAGCTTGCTGGTTGCCTCTAATAAACGCCCAACAGGATCATATTTATAATGAATGGTTCCACGACGTGTATCTTTAATGAGCGTTAACTCACCTGTTTTGTCGTAGTGATATAAGCGCTCAATTAATTGGTTGGTATGCTGGATGGCATTATTTTGAGTTTGGGCCTGATAGCCTTTGTCATGCCCATTCAACATTAATTGCTGGGTTAAACGTCCGGCTTCATCATAACGTTGTTGTTGGCTAAGACCATTTGCATAGTGGCGTAATGTCTCTCTATGCAAATCATCACGCTCAAAACTAACAACATCTTCACCATTTAAAGCCACGCCATAGACATGTCCACTTCCATAAGTGAGCCAATCTATTTTCTGTCCATCTGGTCGGATAGTTGTAGTTCGATTATTTAATTCATCATAGATATGTTTCCACACAGCAGTTTTCTGTGTCATAACATCTTGATGATGCTCTTTTATTAAATTGCCTGCGGCATCATAGAACCACTGTAAGTTAGTTTCAGCATTTTTAGCCTGAACTAAATTACCTAAGCCATCGTAAGAAAATTCTTCTGTTTGCTTTTCTTCAAGCTCTTGTCCTTGATAGCCATATCCTGCTGTGCGTTGTTCTAAACGCCCCATACTGTCAAAAATAAATTGCTGAATACGGTCTTTAGGTGCAGCACGGTCTTTGAAATCTTGACCATAGGCAGAAGCGACCTCAATGCTCGTAGTCAGACGCCCATTATATTCATCGTACGCATAGACAGTTTCTTTGCCATCAAAATCAATTTCTTTTACTAATCGCCCCGCAGCATCATAGACAAACTCATAACTTGCGCCATTTTCATTAATTAAGCGTTTTAAGCGACTCAAGCGGTCCCATTGATATTTTAAAGTTTGATTTAATGGGTCAATACGCTTAGTAATTAAACCAGCTGCGTCATATTCATAACGGGTCTGCTGGCCTTTAGGGTCAATATGAACTAATAAACGACCTTCTTCGTCATGAATAAAATGCTCTTCAGCCCCATCAGCATGTTTAATTTTTTTGAGCTGTCCAAAAGCATTCAGCGGTAAGCCTTTTATTAGAGGCTGTCTTGGTTCAGTAGTTAATTCCGTATAGAAATATTCAACTTTTTGCTTTAAAGCATTTTCAATAAATTTGACGCGCCCGCGATCATCATAGTGCCAGTGCGTTTCTTTACCAGAACAATCCGTATAAGTAACCAAGTTGCCTTGATCATCATATTTGAGTGTCTTCTTACCGCCTTTAGCATCTTTAATGGAAGTTACCAATCCCATTGCATTGTAGGTATAAGCTGTTTCATGCTTCAGCGGATCAATCTCTTTAATTATATTTCCTGAAGCATCGTATTCTTTAAACCAACGCCCCTGTTCAGCGTCAACAAAACCTGTCAGATTATCTTTTTCGTCATATTCATAATAGAAGGTTGAGCCATCGGCCTGAACCATACTTAAGACATTACCGCGTTCGTCGTAGGTATACGATGTTTCTGTTCCATCTGTGGCAATATGCGATGTTATATTTTTTGCTTGGTCTCTAAAGAACCATTCTTGCAAATTATCTGGATAAATAATTCGATAGGTATAACCCGTAATACCATAATAGTATTCAGTCACGTTACCATCGATATCCATGACTGAAGTTACTCGAACGTTTTCATCCCAATCTAATTTAGTAGCGGAACTATAGTCATCGGCCCATTCTTCAATCGCTTTTGAGCTAGGTAAAACACCATCCCACTTTAAGTTCATTCCTCTTTGAGTAAGATCAGTATAACGAGTCAATAAGTGAGCTTGGTATTGATATTCATAAGAAGCAGCAAACTCATTGGTCGCCTTAATTAAATCGCCTTGCTCATTATATTGATATGCTGATAGTTGTCTAATGAGTTGACCATCTTCAACCAACCAAGCTGCAACAACTTTCTGCATATCATTAATCTGTAATGCTACATGCACCAAAGTTTGTTGTTGCTGTTTAAATATAATGTCGGATAAATAGCTATCACCATTTTCTAATTCATAGTCATAACGTAGTCCGATACTAAATCCATTTTGACGTTCTATGGAGACTAAACGAAACTCATTTTTATATTTTTGATAGAAGCGAGTTTCTGAAACACCATATGAAATTGCTCTAATTTCAGGTGAGACAACTGTATAAGTAAAAGTTTCTACTTCATCATAGTAACTCTGCCCAATTTTTAGTTCTGGTAAGCGAACAGGACGGCCATCGCTGCCAATATACTCCCAACCTTCTTGCTCAATCGGTTCTTTAGGTTCATTTATGTTGTAACTAGAACAACGAGCAATCTTGGTTGTAAAAGGTGTAATCCACCGCGCTCCGAAAATCGATTGATCATACTGATATAAGTTCGATACGTACGTTCTCGAAAATTGCTCTATTAATAATGGATGAATTTGGGCATCTGTATGATTTAAAAACTCAGTACCCATGGCAAAAGTAATCGATCGTTTAGTCGCACCACCTTTACAATTCTTACCTGCATTAGCATTATGAGTCGCCGCATGTTCATTATTGGATTTTTCTAATTTATTATTTTTCTTGTCATGTTTGACTTGTGTGGTTTGAGTTGGCTTAACTTGGCCTGAGGCTTTTTTTCTAAATCTGGCATTACTTAAACGTAATATTTCAAATAACCAGCCAATTGTTTGCGGCTGCGCTGTATTTCCCAAGCCCTTAATTTTAGTATTGGCAGTGATACCAATTTTATTAATTGTTGCACCTACATTTAATATCGGCTGCTTTAAATGTGCTGGAACTAAAGAGGTAACAACTTTAGCATTGGAGTTTGCTCCTGTTTTAATAAGAGCTTTTCCCAAGTTTTCGGTCATGTAAACCAAGTTTTTTCCAGCTCGTGTTAAGTCACCACTTTTTATTCCTTTAATAACACCAGCAGCTTGCTGCTGAGCTCGGTTTGCATTTGACCCCGCATTTGTAAATACTTGGCCTTTTGTTACAACTCGAACAATTCCACCATTAATTTGTGTTGTGGCATTTTGGATGGTTCCACCACAAGTGGCTAAAATTGAATTTAACTGTTGTAGGCCTGTTTTACAGAATTTATCAATTTGTCCAGCAACCTGATCATTTAAATGGTTGGAGATCACTACGATAACTGCTTCTCCTAAAGCAGCTTTACCCACACGTTTAACTTCTTGACGGACTAGAAACAGGGCTGGACGAGCAGACATACGAATTGCTGTTGTTCCTGGTACAGGTGCAATCCCAATAAGGTCAATACCCATTGTGGACCAATCCATAATATCGGCATTTTGAAAACCTTTATCGTAGATATAGCAAATGTCGGAAACCACATCGATAGCAGCCATCACATTTCCAATAATTGGAATTGTTCCCATTACACTGGCTAGCAAGTCTAATGTCACAATTTGATGCGTATGACTTTTTAACCAATCATCTATTTTTTGTTTTGAATGGCTAACATCTTTAATAGCAACTTCTGATAACGGCTTAACAACTTCTGTTTTTCCAGACATTTTATTTCTCTACGAATTCTTTTTAAAAGGACTTTGCAAATATTGAGGAAGCGGGTTAGTCACCAAACTACCGCTATCAACAGAACTTAATTTGCTGAAGTCATTTATTTTCTGAATTGATGCAAGATCAATATTGTTCCCTATTTTTTGACCTACTTCTGAAATAGGTAAAAAGTTTTTCACTTGATCAGTTACTAATCCCTGCGCCTGAGTTTTTAACATTGGCATTAAAGCCTTTGCCCCTTCAGATTTTATGCTTTGTGCAGTTTGAATATTTTTCATAATATTAGCAGGATTGGTTAATTGTTTAGATAATTCACCAAGTTTGGACTGGGCTGTTTTACTCATTTGCGCAATTAATGAATCTGATTGCTCATTATCCACATCATTCTTATTTGGCCACTCAACTGGACGTTTAAAGTCACTTGCTGCATCCCAAGGATCACGGTGGTCTGGCTCAAAGAAGACTTTCACTGCACCTGTCGCTAAGCCAGAAACTCTTGCGAATCCTTTATCATCCAACTTGCCAGTGACTTCTTTTCCTAAGTTGTCGACAACTGTATAACTTCCACCTTTAACAAACTCACCATGTGAATAGTCATGTAAAAGCTCGAGCACACCCTGCCCACGTTTAGGCGGAGGCGGTAGTGAAGAACTGAAATTCGCACTTCCGCCTCCCATAAACAAATGCTGCCCAGCCTTCACCTCAAACTTGCCGCCAGTGACAGGGAAAATTCCCGAGCCATTAATCTTGAGTTGAGATCCACCCGCCGTGATAACAATTTCTTTAGAAGCACTAATTTCAATTTTGTCTTCTGTAGAAATAATCTGAACCGCTTTACGGGCAATTAAATCGGCCCCATCACCCTGCGCTTGTATCTCAACTTTACCTTTGCCTGCATAGAGTCTCGCCCCTTCTTGGGCCGCAAAAAGGCTGATCTTGTTTTGGGCATGGGCAATCAGGTTCTTTTGTGTAGACAGATTAATGCTGTCTCCAGCCGTTTGGCTTAACTGAGCATCTGCGCTTAAGTGAATGTCTTCATTACTGGCTATAGCAATACTGTTAGGTGCGGTTAATATCATCAAGGCTTGCTTAAAAGCAGCAGCTTTGTCTTGATCTTTTTCTTCAATTTGCTCTATGAAGGTTTTTAAGTTCTCAAGCACTTCCAATGGATCAGTTTGTTGATTTTTAGCAACTTCACTGAGAGCCTTGGCATTGTTAAGACCGTCTTCGATTTGCTGTTTGGCCTCATTTGCATCTAGGTGTACACCTTGGGCTTGGTCCTGTTTATGGGTACTAACGAGTAAGCCACTTCCAGCTCTGACTGCGCCCCATTGATCTGTTCTGAGCTCGAAACCCTCACCTCGGCCTTCACTTTCGGCCTTGTCTTTTGGATGGCTTAAGTTACCCAAGTTTAATTGGCTGGCTGCATGGCTGCTTTGTAGCTGGGCACTAATTTGCCCTGTGGTGTCGTCAAAACGTAGCTGGTTAAAGCCCTTACCATCGACTTCTTCGGAGCGAATGCCACTGAGCTTTTTGGTGTCGGGTAACTGGCCTTTCTGGTCAAACTGAGTTGGGTGACGTTCGGCTTCATGAATGCGTCCCACCACAAATGGGCGGTCAATATTACCGTCAAAGAAATCGATGACAACGATCTCACCCACTCGCGGCAAGAAGCGTGCGCCATAACCTGTGCCTGCCCACGGAGTCAGCACATCGACCCAAGCCGAGTCGGTGTCATTGTCGTTACTTCCTGCTCCACCGTCATGATTATGGTCGTCAGTTCGAGTAAACAAGAAACGGACTTTAATGCGTCCCCATTGATCAACATGGATGCTTTCGCCCTCTAACCCAACCACTCTAGCGCGCTGCGGGTAAGCGGCTGGTCGGTGTTCTAGCGGGCTATACTCAGGAACAGCTTTAATGTTGCGTCGAACGACATTCAGCTCAGCAAAATGGCGCTGCTCAGGGTTTTGCGTGTCGAATTGAGCTGCCTTGAGCTTGTCTTTTGGTAACAGGCACTCGAGTTGCTGTTGTAATTCTTTCGGTAAATTATTCTGGTTATAGTAGTGCTTGCTTAAAATTAAGAACTCTTTATCAGCACTGTCGTGGCGCTCAAGTTCAGGGTGATCATTCAGTTCAAACCAGTAGCCTACCTGTGCATCACGAACATTTCCTGAGACCATAAACTGTTTAGAGTTCAGGTGATGGTAAGCATTGATGTTCTGATTGAACTGTTCAATCTGACTATTACCGGAAGCTGTGGCTTGGTCTTCACCGTTTAAGTCCTGCATCCAAGCAGGGCTAACATGCCATGCATCTTCAAGGTTCAGACTAGCATTGTCATAGTGTTCGCTGTGTTTCTGCGTACCTTGTACGCTGCCACTACCTTCTTCTTGTTGGAGGGCATCGGCTTGCCAACGTTGCACATGAACCGATGTCGGCTGTAAACGGCGTTCTGCCTTAACTTGGGTAATAGTATCGAACTGTTCTGTCGCACTGCTGCGTTGGTAGCGGAGGCTACGACGTTCAAGCGCCTGATAATTTTGGTTATCGTCAATTAAACGTAACACTTGTGGCTGAATGGAAGCATTCGGGTCAGCGACCAAAAGCTGCGATTCGTCGACTAGCCAGTTAATGCCTTCGCTACGCCACAGACGAGTTAAAAAGTCATAATCGCTTTCGTTTGACTGCATCACAAATGGACGCACATCGTAGTCTTTAGTTAACCCAGCCGTGTCGAGCGTTACGTTTGAGGCAAATAACGGACTTTTACCCTGCCATTCTTTAAATAGAATTTCGCTAATATCCCGCACGCTTTTGTTCATAAACACGCGGCTATTACGGCGTTTATGCCAGAGTGCAGTTGGGTCTTTTAAGGTGAGGTTATAAATAGTGAGTGAGCCGTCACTTTGCCCTTGGCTCGCTTCAGTAATAATGCCTGTCGTTCTAAAGAACTGGCCCATGTCAGTGACCTGATCGACAGCAACCTGACAGCCAATAAATTGTTTTAATGCAATATGTGCGTTCGTCGACAGACACAGTAACTCAGCAACGCTGCCCTGATTGAGCGTATGTTCGCCTTCAATGCGTTGCAAGAAGACTTGATTGTTTAATGATGGGTTGGAAAATTGCACATGAAGTACACGATTCTGTGCAACCAAACCTAAACTATCTAAAATTTGAAATATTTTATTGGACATCATTATTATAAAACTGAGTCATAATCAGCGCTATTTTATAAAAAACAGACAGAATTGTCTATTTATATAAATTAGCTTATCGTCCATAACTTACATACTTTTTAGTTTATCTAAAAGAAAGACGGGCTACCAAAAAGTCTATAAATGCCCGAGTTTTGGCTGGTAAATTAGAAGTACTAGGATAAAGTAATTGAATATTTTGTAACGGTAACGAGAAATCAGGAAATAACCTAATTAAGCGGTTTTGTTGAATATCTTCATCAACTAACCATGCTGGGCAAATCGCAATACCTAAGGATGAAAGAGCTATTTGATGAATTGCGGTTACTGAATTTGATTCATACTGACTTCGAATAAAAGGTAATGAATATTGCTCGCCTAAACTATTTTGCAAAATATATTGTGAATCTTGCCAATTTAATAAGGTGTGACCAATCCACGGAACATCTGCCAAATCGGATATATTTTCTACAGGATGGTTTTGTATAAATTGCGGAGTAGCCACAAGATAAATTGGATATTCTCCGATTTTTCGAGTTTTTAGAGATGAGTTTTTTAAATTTCCTAGCCGTATAACAAGGTCTAATTTTTCAGTAACTAAATCATCGAGAGATGAATTAAACGAATATTGTAGTCGTAAATGTGGGTAAAGCCGACAAAACTCAGGAAGTAAAGGCAGAATAAAGCGTTGACCAAATTCATTGGTTGATGAAAAACGTAAAGTGCCTGTAATGCTTGTGCCTAAATGTTGGCTTCGCTCAAAAGCCTCATCAATCTGAAGTTGGATTTGTTTGAAGTCCTCATAAAAATGCTGGCCTATTTCAGTTAATGCAATATTACGAGTGTTTCGAATTAAGAGACTTGTATTTAACTGCTTTTCTAATTGTTTTATATCAATACTGACCATTGATCGGCTCAGTCCCAAAATTTCGGCAGCCTTAGTAAAAGATCCGGAATCGACAACTTGTAAAAAACTAGTAATTTGCTTGAGATTTTTTTGCACAATTCAGCCGATTGTTTGAAATTATTAAACAATGATTTTACTTCTCTTGCATCGACAATAAAAGAGCCGAATCTTACCCTGCCTGCACGGAGGTAGGTATGTCTTATCGATATAAAATAGCAACGGTGTTTTTACTTGGGTTCTTTATTGATTGCATTAACATTTTTATGTCAGCAATTGCTTTACCTAATATTGCATCATCATTTTCAGTCAGCCAATCCATGGTCGCTTGGGTAACAAATGCCTATATTCTCGGCCTCATTTTAATCATGCCGATGAGTTTATGGTTAGCCACCAAGTTAGGGAACCAAAAGTTATTGTGTTATTCGATGCTGTTATTCTCGATAAGCATTTGCTTTATTGGATTTAGCGAATCGATTTATAGCTTAATTTTTTGGCGATTTATTCAAGGTATCGCTGGAGGTTTATTAATTCCAGTCGGCCAAGCTCTCGTATATGCCTTATTTCCCAATCAAGAGCGCCAACGCATTTCTACAATGATTATGGCAATTGCCTTAATTGCGCCCGCATTTTCACCCGCCCTTGGTGGTGTGATTATTGATTCATTGAATTGGCGATGGGTGTTTTTTTCTAATCTTCCATTTTCTTTACTTGCCTCATTTTTAGCATGGCTATGGGTTAAAAAAACAGAGAATGTGTCGAGTGAAAGACCAGACATAAAAGGCTTGGTTATTTTCAATATAAGCCTGTTATGTTTGTTACTCTCATTTTCATTCTATGGGGATTATCACAATCTCACGTTGGCTGTAAGCAGTTTGCTAATTTCGGTGGGAATGCTGATTTTTTACATTCAACATTCGAAAAAAATCGATCATCCTATTCTTAATCTTCAGTTATTAAAAAATAAAAAATTACGCAATGCATTTATTATTTATTACGCCGTTCCAGGTATTTTTACAGGTGTTAATTTACTCAATATTTTTAATTTACAGGTTAACCTTGGCTTTAATGCAAAACAAACTGGCTCATTCATGTTGCTCTATGCAGCAGGTGCGCTGGTGGCAATGATCAGCGGTGGCCTACTCTATCAACGGTTAGGAAAGAAATATTTACTTATTATTGGCATTACCCTTCATAGCCTTGGAATCTTTCTTTTATTTTTTATTTCAAACACTAGCTCCATAAGCTTTTTAGTATTCGCCTATTTAGTGATGGGTATGGGAGGTGGCTTAAGCGCCAATATTGCCCAAATCAGTTCGTTAATTGATTTCAAGGGTCAAGATTTACTACAAGGCAGTGTACTCTGGAACATCAATCGACAAGTTTCATTTAGTGTCGGTACTGTTGTTCTCATTTCAATATATAACTTGATATCTGGCTCAACTGATCTCATTCGTTATCAACATACATTTCTTGTTGCAGCAGTCCTCTGCTTACTTTCACTCATTCCCATTTTAAAGGAGAAAGCCTATGTCTAACCAAATGGATCAAGCCATTCAAAGCGTGATTGACCTACACGTTTTGATCGAAAATGTATTTACAGGCCACAATGCAGAACAGAGTCTTAACCCGCTTTTAGATAGTTTCGATCAAAATTTTAAGATGGTCACGGTTCAAGGTCACTCCATTGATTTCGCCGAAGTGAATAGTTTATTTAGCCAAAATGTTGGGAAAAAACCCTCTTTAAAAATCACCATACTTAAAAGCACAGCTTTATACGAATTTGAGAATTATTGTTGGGTGCAATATCAAGAGCATCAACAAACGAGTGAAACCGAGACAGTACGTACGTCCACTGCCTGCATTAAAGTAGAAGGTGAAAAATGTTATTGGGTTTATTTACATGAAACTTTAGTTCCACTCCAAAACTAAAAACTAAGTCATATCGCTCGCCTTAAAGATGGCACTTATTTTGCTTAACAATATTACGTTTTATGAAAATCGTAATACTGATCAAAATGGGGAGCTCTCAATATGGGTTATGTTGCAAAGGAATTTACGCGAAAGAACAAGCTGATTCTCAGTATTTGTTCTTTCGTTATTCCAATATGTCTTTGGTGCGCAATCAGTTATTTACCTTTTGTTTGGCATCCTCAAGTACAAATCACGAGTTCGGGAAGTGTTTCTTACTTACAAGTAGGAAGTCGCGTTGATAAAAATGTGTTCTATCTCGAAGCACAAAATGCAGTCAATCGAAATTCTGCACCACCACAAGGTGTTTTGGTCAATCCGATTTATTTACCTGCTCCCCATGAAGTCGCTCAGGCTTTGGTCACCGCCTTTACCACACCACCAGAACAACCTGATTCACCGTGGTTTCATCAAAGTTTATGGCACAGTATTAAACTGGTATTTTCAGCTTTTTTTATCTCTTCGCTTATTGGAATTCCATTAGGTATTTTGTGTGGTTTTTCTAAGCGCATTTCACTGTTAACCGAGCCTTTTGTCGAGTTTTTCCGTTACTTGCCTGCTCCAGCGTTTGGTGCACTTGCAGTGGCAATTTTAGGTATTAATGATGCGCCTAAAATCGCAATTATTGTGATTGGTACACTTTTTCAGCAAATTCTCATTATTGCCAATACCACCCGAATGGTAGATCGAAGCTTAATTGAGGCCGGCTATACGCTTGGCACCAATAAGCTCAAAAGTTTATTTCACGTGGTGATTCCTGCTGCCTTACCTGATATTTATCGTGACTTACGTGTGCTATTGGGCTGGGCTTGGACCTATTTAATTGTTTCAGAGTTGATTGGTACAACTTCGGGTATCACGTGGTTTATTACCCAACAAGCACGCTATCAAAACTTTGACAATGTCTATGCGGCTATTTTGATTATTGGGGTGATTGGTCTGGTCTGTGATTGGGTATTAATGAAGTTAGGTGAGCGGATGTTCACTTGGAAAGTAGGAGCAAAATAATGAATGATTCAACATTTAACGCACATGAATACTTTCAAAAAATTTATGAACGTCCTGTTATTTTAGAAGCCAAACAGCTCAGCCAAGTCTTTAAACATGGTCAAACCGAACGCACTGTTTTAAATAAACTCGATTTAAAAATTCACAAAAGAGAATTTATTTGTGTGATTGGTCCTTCTGGCTGCGGTAAATCGACGCTGAGCCGTGTCATTGCGGGTTTAGACCCATACCATAGCGGAGAAATTTTAGTAGACGGCGAATGCATTACTGGCCCATGCCCTGAACGCGGCATGGTGTTTCAGGGTTATACCCTTTTTCCATGGAAAACTGTAAAAGAAAACGTGATGTTTGGTCCGCAAATGCGCGGCGCCAGTCAAATGACAGCAGAGGCGCAAGCCCGTGAATGGATCAATATTATTGGTTTAGAAAAATATGAGAATCAGTATCCACACCAACTTTCTGGTGGCATGAAACAGCGCGTTGCAATTGCTAGAGCCTTGGTCAATCAACCTAAAATTTTACTGATGGATGAACCTTTTGGTGCGCTCGACCCGCACACACGTCAAAAAATGCAAAAGCATTTAATGGATTTATGGCAGAACATTGATATCACCATTATTTTTGTGACTCATGACATGGATGAAGCCATTTTACTGGCAGACCGAATTGTGGCACTCAAAGCCAACCCAGGTGAAATTAAGGAAATTATTGAAGTTAATTTACCACGTCCACGCTCACTGGACTTAATGAGTACACCTGAGTTTAAACAGCTCCGCTCACGGGTTGATTATTTGGTACATGCTGAAGAGGACGAGCTTGACCCAGCTTTACAAGATTTACCGAAAATACCGCGTATGACTCAGGTCAGTACAGAGAAATAAGAAAGACATAAAAAAGCCCAAGCTGAACTTGGGCTTTTTTTATTTGGCTTATTTGAGCTGTTCTATCAATGTTGGATAAATCAGACCATCTACATTTTGCTCAGTTTTATAAATACCATTTTCAACATTAAATTTATTGACGTGATAAGTCGAACCATAAATCGAGTCAAAACCATCTGATTTAGCAAATACCTTTTTATTGGCATTGATATCTAATAGATGCGTTCCGCTGACCATCGACTCATATTGTTTTGGGTCGACCCCTGAACGGTTCGCCATGATTTTAACTGCATCGGCATGAGTTGCAGGGTCATTAATATATTTAACCGTTTTGTCCCACACCTGAATGATTTTTTTCCATTCTTCTTGATGGGCAGTTAAATGACTCATGTTGACGGTCAGGGTGTCATAAATTAAACCCGGCTTGTCTTTAGAGGTATAGATAATTTTAGAACCCGCTACCGCTTTTAATGCCTGACCCGCAACAGGTTGCCAAACAGCAATCGCAGAAATATCAGGGCTATTAAACACTTGAGGTAATTGGTTAGTTGCTGAATTTACTAGCTTCACCTCACTCGCTTTAATGTTATGGTCGGTTAAAGCTGTTGCTAGTAAAAGATGGTCAACCAAGCCTTTTTCAACACCGATCGATTTTCCTTTTAAATCTTGAATGGTGTTAATACCCTCTTTGGCAATAATGACATCATTACCCGCAGAATAATCTGTTGCCATGATCATCATGCCTTGAGTGCCACCCGAAGCTGTTACCAAGTTATCGCCATTGGTGACCAAAACGGCATCAAGCTGATTTGCAGAAAAGGCCGAAAGCGAAGCCGAATAATCAAACCATTTAAACTCAACATTTAACCCTACTTCTTTTAACCAGCCCTTTTCAATAGCCACCTGCCAAGCCACCCAGCCCGGCCAATCGCTATAGCCAATGGTAATTGGTTTAGTATTGGTGGCTGCCTGAGAGTCTTGTTTGGCCTCGGGCACTTTAGCCGTATTGTCACACCCACCCAATACAACTGCCGATAAAATAGATACGGATAAAAACGCTTTTTTAATCATATAGAAACTTCCCCAACATTTTTACTAACAACACTTTGAGCGGTTTGATTGAGTGACTGTATATAGGCTCGCCAGCCTCCAAAATGGCTAATATCGGTTGCATCATGAATGGCATAAGCTTCGCAAATAAAGCCTTTGACCCATGTTCCATCTTTTAATTTGAGGTTGCCAATACCAAGCGGTGCAGGCACTTCAGCTACAATGGCTCCAAAATTTGCTAAAGGAACATCCCACACTTCAACTTCAATGGAAGTACCTGCTGCATCGCATTGCAGGCCGGGTTTTGGTGGTATGGTATTTTTTAAAGCAAAGAGCTTATAAGTATCTGCAGTCTGGGTTTTCTTAAGCAAAGTGGCATTGCGGCTAGTGAGCTGAAAATTAAGTGGCATGCCTGTTAAATGCGCTCCGACTACTGCAAGCTGCACTGAATGATTCGACTGGATGTTTATACTTTTTTGATAATGTTGGGTTGATTTACCCAAGCTTAGCAATGTTTCGGCTTGCCAGAGCTGCGCAAAATTGGCGAGTGCCTGATCGTGCCAAGCTGGTGCAATAAAGGTTACCCCGCTTGGTAAACCATCCTCACGCAGTACATTTGGTAAGGCCAGTGCAGAAAGATCTGCAAAATTTACAAAGTTGGTATAGGCCCCCATATGCGCGTTTTTAGTCAATGGGTCGGCTTCAACTTCGGCAATGGTATAAATGGTTGGTGCTGTTGGAACCATCAAGGCATCAAAAGGCTCTAATACCAAATTAATTTTTCGAGCCAGAACGGCGCGGTTATATTCAGCTTGAAGTGCATCTGTTGCTTTGAATTTATCTGCCTGCTCAATAATTTGAGCAATGACTGGATGAGCCTTTTCACGGCTTGTCATGCGTTCAACGGCGACTGTTCTTTCCGCTACCCATGCATCATTATAAAGTGCAGCAGCAAGCTCATTAAACACGCTAAAATCTATACTCTCTACTTCATAACCCAGCTTTTTTACGCGCTCAATTGCAATTAAAAAGGCTTTTTCAGATTCAAGATCACCATAAAACTCAAGCTGGGCAGGAATGGCAATTTTTCGTTTAGAAAACTGAGTTGGTACATTGGCTGGATGTACTCGTGAATATTCATCTGTTTCATCATAGCCCTGCATTAAGTTGGCGACTGTCCAAGCGTCATCAATATGCAGCGCAAAAATAGAAATGACATCAATAGTCCGACAGGCAGGAATTAAACCTGTGGTAGAGAACCAGCCCTTTGTTGGTTTGAGGCCCACAATATTGTTATGACCTGCGGGAACACGCCCTGAGCCCGCTGTATCAGTCCCCAAACTAAAAGGCACAATACCATTAGCAACCACCACCGACGAACCAGAGCTTGAACCACCGCTGATATATTCAGGATTAAAACTATTTTTTACTGCGCCATAGGGAGAGCGAACGCCAACCAATCCCGTTGCAAACTGATCGAGGTTGGTTTTGCCCACCACAATCGCCCCTGCTTTTTTTAGCTTGACTACTACAGCAGCGTCTTGCTTAGCCAAATATTGAACCTCTTTACAAGCAGCAGTCGTGTGAAAACCAGCGACATCAATGTTATCTTTAACTGCAAATGGCACACCGTATAGAGGTAGGTCAGCAATATTCTGGTCTTTTAAAACATCAATTTGTGATTGAATCTGCTCAACGGAGGCAATTTCAATCCATGCATGGTCATCATTTTTAATTTCTGCAACATAAGCAATCAGACTTTCAATATGGATTTGTCCAGTTTGATATGCTGTTTTCCAGTCTTGAATTGTCCATAAATTTTTCAACACGCTACTCCTCATTTAGTCATTTTGCTGTATAGGCGGCATCACGGCATCCATCAGTTCTAAATGCCCTTTGATTACCCCTTTAAGCACAATAAATTGCTGGCTAATTTGTCTGAGCTCAGAACTCGCCCCCTGCATTAACATGACTTGCAATATCTTTTGTTGGTCGAGCTGAATATGAAGTGAACTAATCACTTGTGCTAAAAACTGTTGTTGTAAATCAACCAATTGATTGCGTAGAGTCATTTGGCTAGCGTCGTAAAGCAAAGTCAAGGTTCCTACCATGACTTCATTGGCCTGTGCTTGCTCCGCAATCAGGTGTTTATTAATCATGTCGACAATGGCTTGCGAGCGACTTTCATAGCTCTGCTCGACAATTTTCTGATCGAGTGCGTTGAGTGTCGTTTCAGGCACGGTAATACTGATTCGAGCTAACTTTTGTTTTGCCACAGTCTTATCCTTTTGTTTTAGTCGGATAATTGTTTTGTTTGATATATACGCCTGCGCGAACGCTGAGCAATTCGACTAAAAAGGCTTTTAAAGTTTGCTTTGGTTGAGCCACGGGTTTTACATCGTTCATATCGCACCTCTAGCTTGGTATTACCAAATTCAGTTTTTGTATTACTGATAAGAGATGCAGAAAATGTGCCAGTTTTAAAGCGTGGTTTTGATAGGCTGGGCAGAAATTTGTGAGTGATTTTTGGGCAAAAAAAAGCCCCATGCACAGAGATAGGGCTAATATTTAAGTTTTAAAAACTAATTTTTTAATGTTATTTCGGACTAATCATCGTATGTGCCCATACCGATAAAGACTCTAAAACAGGCTTGAAAGTCTGGCCCAATTCGGTCATTTCATAGACAACTTTAATCGGTGCTTTTTCACCATAAACAGTTCTGGATATTAAGCCACTTTGCTCTAGCTGTTTAAGTTGGAGGCTTAAAGTCATTTCTGTGATGGTTGGCATTAATTGATTGATTTCATTAAAGCGTTTTGGCCCATCTTTTAGATAATACAAAATAACGCCTTTCCATTTTCCACCCACCAAATCCATAGCCATACTGATATGACATGGATAAGTTTTTCCATTCATGGTGATTTCACATTTATTTTCAGTATTTGCCATTTTTAACGCCACCTATCAACTTTGATAGTTATTGTACACCCATACTATAAAAATTATAGTGACTATGATTTTTATAGCTACAAGGCATTATTATGGCTTTACTTATTTTGGCCCATCCCTACTACGCTCAATCAATTGCAAATAAAACGATTGTGAATGAACTTATAAAAACCTATCCAGATCTAGAAGTCCGAGATATTTTCCAACTCTATCCGGACTATCAAATTGATGTAAGTGCTGAACAAGAAGCCTTGTTACGCCACGACACGATCATTCTGCAATATCCAATGTTCTGGTTTAATATGCCGGCAATTTTGAAATTATGGTTTGATGAAGTTTTTACTTATCAGTTTGCTTACGGCTCTCAGGGCGATAAATTAAAAGATAAAAAAGTCATTATTAGTATGACGGTCGGGCAAAAAGAAGCTGACATGGTGAACGACCGAGAAAACTTAGCCGATAGCTTTTTAAAAGCGGTTCAATATTCAATTCAATATACGCAAATGCAGTTAAGCGCCACTTACTTGCTTTATGACGTATCACCGTTATCAGGCAATCCAGAGTCGAAAATTAAATTAGAAGCTGTTGAACATGGTCATAAAGTATTAAAGCATTTGACCGAAGCATAAAGTTTTAAAGAGAGCATCAATATCGATGCTCTCTTTTGGGTTTAAGCGACAGGTGCCAAGGTAAAGAGTACTTGTCCCGTTTTTACGGTTTGCCCTTTTTCAATGGTAATGGTTTCAACTTTCATGCGTTCGGGGGCAATAATTGGAATTTCAATTTTCATTGCCTCAATCACCGCAAGGGTTGCACCTTCTTCAACAATATCTCCCGACGCGCATTCGATTTTCCAGATTGAGCCTGGCATGTGTGATTCGACTGCACAGCCCCCTTCAGGAATAACTACGGTTTCACCTTCATCAACTGCATCTAGGCTTTCAGAGATATATTCTTGCAAACCGGCTTCATGCCAACGGCGTCGTTCAGCCTCAAAATTGGCTTGTTGCATGTCTTTAAAGGCTTGAATGCTGTCTTGATGTGTTTTTAAAAACTCGTTGTATTCTTTTAAATTGAGCACACCATCTTCAATGCGAAGTTGTAGACGGCCTGCCTTAAAGTCTTCACGCATTTGCAGAAGTTCTGTTTCAGAGACTTCATAAAACTTAACTTGGTCAAAAAAGCGTAATAACCACGGTTTGCCATCTTCGAAGTCGGCATTTTTACGGTAGCGGCTCCACATTTGGGTGGTACGGCCAACAAACTGGTAGCCACCCGGCCCTTCCATGCCGTATACACACATATAAGCACCACCAATACCCACGGCATTTTCAGGTGTCCAAGTTCGTGCTGGATTATATTTTGTAGTGACTAAACGTTGGCGTGGGTCGAGTGGTGTCGCCACAGGTGCGCCTAAGTACACATCGCCTAAACCCATCACTAAATAATTCGCACTGTAAACCACATCTTTAACCGCTTGCTTTGAAGCTAAACCATTAATACGGCGTATAAACTCGACGTTATCAGGGCACCACGGCGCATCTGGACGAACAATTTGCGTATAGCGCTCGGTGGCAAGCTGAGTTTGTGAATCTTCCCAAGCTAAAGGCAAATAGACAGTCCGTGAAGGCACCTGCATATTTTGAATATCGGGTAACTCGGCTTCTGCTTGTTGAAGTTTCTGTAAAAGCTCAAGTTGATCGAGCTGGATTGAATCAAAATGAATTTGCAGTGAACGGATACCCGGTGTTAGGTCAATAATGCCCTGAATGTTTTGATCTTTGACCCATTGCATGAGTGCATGAATACGGAAGCGTAAATTTAGGTCAAGTACTAACTCACCATATTCGACCAACAAATAGCTATTTCCAGCTGGTCGATAAGTCACACTTGGTAAGCCAGCTTCACCTTCTAAAATTGCCAAAACTGCATCTTTTAAAGTGTCAGGTTCTGCTTGAATGGATGGATTAAAATCAATGTGAGTTATATCAGTCGCAGTTAAGGTTTGATGATATTTTTGGTCCAGTGCTTTCGCTTGCGCGTAACTCACAGGTACAAATTTGACTTTATCACCTGCTTTTAATTGCCCGATTTTCCAAAGCTCGGAATGAATCACCACCGCTGGGCAGACAAAACCACCTAAGCTCGGACCATCGGGACCCAAAATAATTGGCATATCGCCCGTAAAATCAATTGCCCCAATCGCATAAGCATTGTCGTGAATATTGGATGGATGTAAGCCTGCCTCACCGCCGTCTTCACGTGCCCACTCAGGTTTTGGGCCAATTAAACGAATGCCTGTACGGCTTGAGTTATAGTGAATTTCAAACTCATTGGCAAAGAACGTATCAATATCTTGTTTGGTGAAAAAATCTGGCGCGCCATGTGGCCCATACATCACTGCAATTTCCCAGTTTTGGGTAAAGCTAGGAATTTGCGCTTGAGCTAAAGCTGTGGTTAATTGAGCTGAATATTCCGTAATCGGCAGCATATCACCAATTAATAAATTACGGCCTGCGTGCCCACCAAACTGCCCCAAAGTAAAAGTCGCATGCGACCCCAAATAGTCAGGAACATCGAAACCACCTTTAACGCCAATATAGCTACGGCAACCTGAACGAATGAGTCCACATTTTAGAATCTGACCTTTTTTCACATTGATGGTTTGCCACATCGGCACCTGTTCGCCATCAAGTTTTGAAGGCATATCACCGCCCGTAATCACAATTTGGCTGTCACAGTGAAACTTTAAGGTCGGCCCTTGTAAGGTGCATTCAAGCCCTGCCGTATTTGGTTCATTGGCTAAAAGCTGGTTTGCCACAGTTAAACTGAGTGGATCGATTGCACCTGATGGCGGCACACCGACATCCCAATAACCTAATCGGCCTGTGACATCTTGAATAGCGGTTTGAATGCCAGACTGCAACACCTCAATTTTTTGAGTTTTCCATTCAAAAGTATTTAAAAATCGGGTTGTTTGGGTTCCAAGCGCAAACACATCACAAGCAATAATGTTTTGTAAATATTCCAGATTGGTTTCGATGCCTGCGACTTGTGTATTTGCAAGACTAGCACTCATTGCCTGTATGGCTTGGTCCCGTGTTGCAGCAGTCACAATGATTTTGGCAATCATCGGGTCATAAAAAGACGACACCGTTGAACCGGTTTCTACCCATGTTTCGACACGTGCATTCGGGTCAAATTTAACATGCGTGAGTAAGCCCGCACTGGGTTGGAACTGTTTAATCGGGTCTTCGGCATAAAGACGAACCTGAATAGAATGTCCTGTTGGTTCTAACGGTTCAGTCGGTGCTGACCAGTCACCACTTGCCAATGTAACCATCCACTCAACTAAATCGACACCGAACACTTGCTCGGTCACGCCGTGTTCAACTTGCAAACGTGTGTTGACCTCTAAGAAATAAAATTCTTGGGTTTCGGTGTCCATGACAAATTCAACTGTGCCTGCCGAGCGGTAGTTCACTGACTGCATCAGTTGAATCGCAACCTTTTGAAGATAATCGCGTTGCTGTTCATTTAAGTGTGGCGCGGGTGTTTCTTCAATGACTTTCTGATTACGGCGTTGCACCGAACAATCACGCTCACCCAAAGCTAACACTTGCCCTTGTCCATCACCAAAAATTTGAACTTCAATATGGCGCGCATGTTGTACAAATTTCTCTAAGTACAAACCCGCATCTTTAAAATTGACCTGAGCTAAATAAGACACAGTTTGATAGGCATCTTTTAACTCGGTTTCGTTCCAGACCAAACGCATGCCAATACCACCGCCACCCGCGGTACTTTTCAGCATGACCGGATAGCCGATACGGTCCGCTTCAGTTAAGGCTTCAGCTTCATCTGCAAGGAGTGAACTACCCGGAAGTAAAGGTACATTGCTTTTAATAGCGAGTTCACGTGCCGTATGCTTTAAACCAAAATCGAGCATTTGGCTTGAAGTTGGCCCAATAAACGCAATGCCTTGGCTTTCACACAAATCACAAAACTCGGCATTTTCAGACAAAAAACCATAACCAGGGTGAATGGCTTCTGCCCCCGACTGTTTTGCAACCTCAAGGATTTTTTCAATATTTAAATAGCTTTGATGAGCAGGAGCAGGACCAATCAGAAAAGCTTCATCGGCCAAAGTCACGTGTAAAGAATCACGGTCGGCTTCGGAGTAAACTGCAACCGAAGCAATACCGAGTTTTTTAAGGGTACGAATTACGCGACAGGCAATTGCACCACGGTTGGCAATCAGAACTTTTTTAAACATGCTTACACCCCTTCCGCTTCACGGACAACCAATTGAATTTTGGTTGGGTTATAGGCATTACATGGGTTGTTCAGCTGCGGACAATTTGAAATTAAAACAATTAAATCCATTTCTGCCCGAACTTCTACGTATTTACCCGGCGCTGAAATTCCGTCATCAAATTTAAGCTGACCGTCTGGCGTAACAGGCACATTCATAAAAAAGTTAATGTTTGGACCGATGTGACGGACATTTAAGCCATGCTTTTTTGCAATCGGGTGTTTTGCCAAAGCATACATAAAGTTGTTACGGCAACTATGCATTGGGTAGGTTTCATGTGCATAGCGAACTGTATTACTTTCACATGAGCAAGCACCGCCAATGGTGTCATGGCGACCACAGTTATCATCATGAATAACCGCAATTGGGCGGCCCAAGTTACTGTAGAGCTTCGTACCCTTTTCTAAATAAATGTGTTGGTTGATGGCCAAAGTATCCATTGCGCTATAACGCTCAGTTGGGTTTTCGGCACTCATAAACAAAGTATCGACCGCTTGGTTTCCCTCAAGATCAATAATTCGGAAATATTGGCCCTTTTTAACCTCGCACATCCACGCTTCACCCGCAGGACAAACTTCATTTAAAACTGCTTTTTCAAATGATTGTAAAACTGTCATGATGCTTCTCCTGATTTAAATATTGCTAAGCGCGTAGTAGCGGGCTGTGTTTTGAAACGCACGCTGATTTTGCGAACATGCATCACGACAAATATCGCTATCTGTTAAGGAATTGGCTTTAAATAAACTGAGCTGAATATCGGCAGGTTGATAGCTTGGGCTGGTGTCTAAACCATGCGGCGCAGCAGATAAAAATAGCAAGCAGTCCATTTCAAAACGCAGCTCAATGGTTTGATCGGTGTTATCAGAACTGACATAAGACAAAGCACCGCTTTCATCTGCCGCAACTTTAGAAAATAAATTAACGGCGGCACTGAGGTCTTGACTTGCAAGCCCATATTTACACATCTCAATGAGTAAACTGTCTAAGCCGTTTTGGTACATATCATTGCGGGCATCTTGAAATGTACGAGTACCGAATTGCTTTTCAATTTGTTCTGGTCGGCTTGGCCCACAGAGTGCATCGTTCCAACCATGCTCATCATGAACAATTGAAGCCATGACACGACCAAGGTCTGAATAGAGCACATTTGAAGCTTTTAAATAGGCGGTGTGTTGCCCTTTTAAACTGTCAGGCATGTTAAAACGTTCAAGCACATCGGCAGCATTTACACAAAACAAAGAAACGTTTGCTTGCGCGCCAAGTGATTTAAATCTAAGAATGGTTCCCTTTTGAATACGGCCCGACCAGTGATGTCCACTGGGTAAAAGTTCAGTCCAAATCGCCTGATTGTTGTGATAATTTGCAGTGTTCATAGCTACTCCTGTCGGATGGTTTTAGACTTCCTCCCGGGCTTTTATCCCTCCGTGTAGTTCGCTAGGAACCGTGAACTCTCGGTCCAGTCATACATGAAGTATCGGAACCCTAGATCACTTTTGATTGTTTATGACTATGCAAAGGACATGCCAGCTTAGTATTACGTTTTTGATTAAAAGTAATACTAAATTTGAGCAATTTGGGTGCGGTTTAAAATAAAAAGTAAAAATCTGCACTAAAAATTGTGCATTTCAAAGCATCAGTACCGCATCGACACCGCAGTAATTGTCTCTATAGAAATTTGAGTAACAACTAATGAATGCACAGCAATTTTAATTAGGAATATTTTTCTTATTGATCTAACAAAAAGCCAATCATCTCTACAGTAAAATGATTGGCTCTATTATGAAGACTGGTCTTAATCTAACTTGAGCTGCTGTCTGAGCTTTAAGATATCCACCAATCCTTTGTCTCTGGTTTGGTATAAATCGATATCTTTATATTGTGTTAACAGCTGGTTGGTTTCTGCTTCCAATAACTCTGTTGTCTCGTCTGAATGTTGAAATGCTTGCATATCGTTCCACCATTCTGTCATCGGTGGGCCTAAATGATGGATAGCCTCTTTAAAACCCTTTTGGTTTGCAAGCTGCATATTAATGTAGGGACCAAATAGCGCCCATCGTAATCCCGGCCCACTGGTAATCGCAATGTCAACATCTTCGGCAGAGCACACGCCTTGTTCAACCAGTGAAAAGGCTTCTCGCCATAGCGCAGCCTGCAAGCGGTTTGCTACATGCCCTTTGACTTCTTTATTTAATACGATTGGGTTCTTACCTAATTGTTTATAGAACTCGGAAGCCTGTTTCAAAACTTGTGGAGACGTCAAAGTACCGCCAACAATCTCAACCAAAGGTAAAAGATGAGGCGGATTAAAAGGATGACCTAATAAAATACGTTCAGGATGTCTGGCCTCTTTTTGAAAATCAGACACTTTTAAGCCAGATGAACTTGAAGCAATAATGGTATGTTCAGGGCAATATGAGGTGATTTCTTGATATAACTGTTGTTTTAAATCCAGACGTTCAGGGGCATTTTCTTGAATAAAATCAGCATCTGAAACTGCATCTTTCAAATGATTAGAAATTTCCAGATTAAGTAATACATCTTGTAGAGCATGGCTATGCTCAGAGTTTCCATCCAAAGCCAATAAATCATTTAAATTTGCATATATTCTATTTTTAAAGACAGCTTCATCTATAGGATACGGGTCATAAACCTTAACTTTAAATCCTTTATATAAAAATAAGGCGGTCCAACTTGCTCCAATTACGCCTGCGCCTACCACACCAACCGTTTTAATAACTTCCATATTTTCCTCGTAACAATGTTGTTTTATTCGAAATTTCTTTACTCAATTGGATGCTTAAATAAACACAGCAGATTCAACCAATCAATAAATTTAATTGTTTATATTTTATATAATTTGTCCTATATTCCCTATCTTGAAAATTTATTCCTTTCCCCAGCACAACTTAATCTTTTACCATTTTCTAACCATTATTTACTGAATTTTATGTCAAAAAAACTAGCAACATTGATTGGTCTAAGCGCCATTCTCATGTGGGCATCTATGGTCGGTCTGATGAAACAAGTCAGTGCCGCCATTGGACCTGAGCTAGGTGTTACGCTTATTTATTCTTTAAGTGCGCTACTGTTGCTTGCCATTTTCAAAATTCCAGACTTTAAGCAGATTTCCAAAAAATACTTAATATTGGGTACAGTCCTGTTCGTTGCTTACGAGCTGTGTTTTTCATTTGCGATTGCTTACTCTCAAAGTCCTCAACAAGCAATTGAAGTTAGCATTGTTAACTATCTGTGGCCGAGTTTAACGGTTTTGGCTTTTGTTATTTTTAAGGAATTAAAGTTTAATTTTCTTATTATTCTCGGCTTACTTATTTCAATTTCCGGCATTATTTTTATTCAAACTGGAAGCGGTGATTTTAGTCTAAGTAGTATTGTCGATAATTTGCATAGCAACCCATTGAGCTATATTTTGGCATTTGTAGGTGCCATTATTTGGGCTTTTTACTGTGTACTCACCAAAAAAATGAGTAATGGGCAAAACCCGATCTCTATTTTCTTTGTTTGTGTCGCACTCACACTATGGCTCAAGCTGCTTCTCTCTGGGCAATTTGCCATTCCTTCAATGGATATTCCAACTGTAATCACCCTTTTAATTGCATCCGCTGCAATTGGCTTTGGCTATGCGGCATGGAACATTGGCATCATTCATGGAAACATTACCATGCTTGTGGTTGCCTCTTATTTCACCCCTATTATTTCGTCTATTTTGGCAATGTTTGTTTTACAAACTCAATTGTCCTTAAGCTTTTGGCAAGGAACAGCCATGGTTACGGCTGGTTCATTTATTTGTTGGATTTCAACCAACTGGTCTGTGATTCAACCTTTCTTTAAAAAATTAAGAAATAAAAAACCGTAACGAGCAGAATTAAAACGGGTCACAATTACTCGTTATTTCACCGTAGTGCTGTAAAAGCTATCAATAGCATCAACCATTTGAGATAAACCCGGTTGCTCTAATGGGTAATGCCCTGCATTTTCCAGTATTACGGTTTTTACAGGTACCTTCTGAATACGGCTAAGAAATGGTGTACTTAAGTCAAGTGGAGTCCAACGGTCTTTTTCCGGTTGAGTTAACAAGACTGGGCACACATCAAACTCTTCAGGCGTCACTTCAGGTTTGTAATGTATATATGAGTCTAAAAATGTGAGTGAAACTGAGTTACCAGCCGAGGTTTTATCTTTCATGAAGGCCTTTAAAGCCTCTTTATTATTCACCAAGGTACTCATTTTACTTGCCCAGCTCATTGGAATCCGCATTGAGGCCAGAGGTGTTTTTGCAGTCAAATGCGCAATTGGTGTCCCTATTCGGTTCATAAATAAGTTACTTGCTACAGTGTCTGTAACCTTCTGACTACTTGTGTCAAGAAAGGTCATTCCTACAATTGCTTTCACTTTTTTATTCTTGGCCGCAACGTGATACGTCAGCATTCCACCTGCGCTTAAGCCATAAAGCACAACCGGACGACTATCTTTTGCTAATTCAATATCAATTAAATCACTACCAGCCTGCACCCAATCGTTATAGCTAATAACCTTGCCTTTGCTAACTTGAGTTACACCATAGCCCGGCATATCGACTGCAATTGTTTCATATCCCCGATCAGCCAATGGTTTACCTAAAATCATCGACATTTGTCGGCCATTCGTACCTACACCATGAAATAAAATCACTTTAATTTTTGCATTTGGATTTCGATAAGTATCCAAATGGATGTTATTACCATTCCAAGCCCACCACTCTTCTTTTGGTAAGTGGTCTTTAGGAATATGAAATTCTTGAGGAAGAAATTGTTCAATTTGTTGCCAAGCAGTTTGATTTTGATAACCCATTGCCGAATCTCCTGATTTTATTTCTTTAGCGGCAGATGCACTTGTGACACAGACTACGAGGCCTATTACACTCAGTTTACTTATTAAATACCCGATAACACCTGCGGGCTTTGTTGGTTGAACAGCATTCATTTTTGTTGTACTCGTTCTTATCCCAAGCATAGATATTAGGCGTTTAAATTTTAATTAACCATGTTAGGTTAAAGCAGATGTTTTAGTATTTAGGTCAATTGATAAATTCAGGCTCTGAGTGCTGAAGACTCAAAACTCCGATGAAGTAGAATTCCCCCATTGCCCAAAGCGTGCTAATATCCAAAAACTGACAATTACCAATGTCAAAATTATTTTCAGAGGGAACAAGATGTTAAAAACTCAAAAAATCAACATCGTACAAGAATTTGATGCACCCGTAGACAAGGTCTTTGCAGTCTTGAGTGAACATGAAAACCTAAGCAAACTTTTCGCTCCTGCTAAAGTCACTCGTATTAGCAACGGAAAAGACGCTCGTAATGGTGTTGGCTCTGCTCGTAAAATGTCTATGCCATTTACACCTTCTTTTGTAGAAACAAATTTAGTCTACAAAGAAAATGAACTGATCGAATATGCAATTACAAGCGGTATTAGCCCAATTAAAGGTCACCGTGGTGTAATGAAGTTTATTGATTTGGGAAACAACCGTACTCGTTTGGATTACACCATTAGCTTTAAAGGACGAGTGCCTTTTCTTGGCCCGATCATTAAAGCAGCTCTACAGAATGGCGTAAGCCGTGGACTTAAAAAACTTAAGTTTTAATCGAGACATATCAAATAAAAAGCCCAACTAAGGGCTTTTTATTTAGCCACAAAAACAAAAGCCGACTCGTTAAAGTCAGCTTAATACCACAGTGTGAGAAAATTGCTTAAATAGTTATTGTTCGTGGCAATCTTCTATCTATTTTCTTTTTCTAACATTAATTTACACCTTGGTTATGACGGTTTGATTAAAAAGAAATCAGAAACACCAAATAAAATGCAAATTAATTCACTCTTAATAGAATAAATGTAAATCAATTAACATTTATTAAAAGTGATGTATATCAACTACATCTTTAGAAATTTTCTAAAGTTTAGTATGCTGAAAATAACTTACTAATTAATAGAAAATAAGCAATACAATGGAACATCAGAGTTTGTTAAAGGAATTAAATTCGCTTATTGAATATTATTCCAAAAGAACAGATTGTCCACCTACCAGAATTCGTATAGGTTACAGAGCCTATGCCAAACTCATGCAGAATCCAAAATTTGCTGATGAAGTGACAAACTCTGCTTTAGATCCAAACAAGCGTAAATATAGAAAGATGAAAATCAAAGTCACGAAAGATGACGATCAACTAGAGCTCGAATAAATAAAAAGCCCAATGACGGGCTTTTTACTTTTAGAAAGTGTGTGGATTTCTCTCTAAGACAGCATTATTAAAAAATAATTTAGTAGCTTGTCTCGCTCATCTACACTGTTTTTACTTAAAAGTTGAACCATTGCCCCATCAATCACAAACAAGAACATGTGAGCGTCTTTCATTGAAGCACTAGTTTTGACGGTTAAAAGCAGTTTATAAATTTCGTTGATTAGCCAAGTTCTATATTCAATCACCACGCTATAGACTTTTGGGTAGAGCTTTTCAATTTCAAAAATTGCTTTAAAGGGCAAATGATAAAAGCCATTTAAGTCGGCATGTAAAAGGTAAATCTGCTTGAGTTTATCAAGCACCATTTGCTCTTTGTATGAATTAAGAATGGAAAATACTTTTACTTTGAGCGCATCTTTTTGAAAAGTCAGACACATCTCGATCAGTCGTTCTTTTGAATGAAAGTCGTTATAGAAAGTAGCTTTGGGAATTTTGGCTTCCGCAATAATTCGGTCAACACCGACCTTATGAAAGCCATCTTGATTAAATAAATCTTTTGCTGTGTGAAGCACTCGCAGCGCTCTAAATGAAGATTCTAAATTTTTCATGTATACCGCTTAAAATAATTTTTTGTTGTATCTAAAAGAGATAGAAATGCCGTCACTCTTAAAATGAGCGCTAAAAAACAGGCATGCAAAAGCGGCACTAAAGGTGTGCTCGCCTATCTCGGTTTTATTGTTGCTATGATTTTTTAGTCGTAACGATTTAAGGTCGTAGAAAACCTACAAACGGTTAAAGCGTTTTAAAGACTGTTCAAGCGGTATGAATAGAGAGAGTTTGGCAAAGACCAAAAATTGAGAAGAATTAGTACGCATAGCGGACTCCTTTGTTAACAAAAGAAATCCTACCGATCACTGCTAAATGATGGTGGCAGGACGAAAGAGGGTTAGCAGACTGGCAACAAAGAAACCAGCACACCCGAAGGTGTCCCCCTTCCGCCCTACCGTAGAGAAAAAGGGGGCGAACGAGATCACGATACACAAAACAAGGCTTCGTATATCGTCTTTGTTAAATAGGGTCTGCTAAAACCCGCTAGCAATGTAGGCCAGCCCGCAAAGGATAGTATTCGCTCTTGTTGGCGTCAAGCGTATGAAATGACAATCGTATTAAAGTAGAGCGGTTGGGTTTTAAATTATTTTCAAGTTTTGAAGATTTAAAAACCTAATTGAATATTGATATGTAAGATCTGTTTGTCTAGTTATAACAATTAAATACAAGCTCAGGTATGGATATAATCCTACTAATCTCTGCTAAATAATTATGGTAACAGAACGGAAAAGAGTTAGCAGACTGGTGCCAAAGAGACCAGCACACCCTAAGATGTCCTCTTTCCATCCTACCAGAAAGAATAATATTCACTTTCCTTGTCGTCAAGCACAGAAAATATAGTTTGTATTAAGTTCGAGCAGTTGGGAAATAAAAAGCTATTACGGTGGAGCAAATACATATAATTTTAATATATTAATTTTTAAAATTATTTTAAAATTCCTTCAATTTATTAAAACTGAAAGAGTAAATCATGCCTTTTGTGTTACCTCTAATTTGGTATATTCCATATTACTTGTTTTTCAATTTAGTCTTTCTCATTCCTATGTCACTATTAATTTTTATTTTCCAATTAATATTAGTTTTTTTCTTTGGAGACAATAAAGTTACAACTAATATTTGTATGACATTAGCTTTTTTAGTTCTTATGGTTGAATTCTGGCTAATTTATAGAGCATCCTATATAAAAACTTTTGAACAACGAAATTTTTTTCAAGCTGCAAAAGACTCATTAATTGAGCTTAGATTAGGTTTGAAGATGATTTTAAAAAAATAATGATAGCTTTTATAATTTTGACTACTCAACAACTTTATTAATTAAAATATTATCTGATTGCATTACGACTTAATCAGATAATATTTTTACAGCGATACAATTCGCAATTTCTAGAAAATAGATTTGTACTTAAGATTAGTAATATTTTTTGATGATAACAAGTGAGTGATATAACTCTATACTGTTATATTCTATAGTTTTAAGAGTCATGTTCATCTTCATTTTTTGATAATTTTTCTGGCTTCCCGCAATGAGAGCATTGTTTTCTGAAGATAAAACTTAGCCCATTAACAAAAGAACCTAGATCATTCATGAAAAAACCACATTTACACCAAGGGCATATATCGTTAGCTAGCAGCTTAAACATCAAAAATAATATGATAGGAATCATGGTTATCGGAAAATAAATAGATAAGTACTTTTCATCTACTCTTGCTAGCATCAATACAACAATAACAACTGATGGAAATACTAATACTGAGAATACAAAGTTTCTACGTAAACGCATTAATCGCAAGTATTTCTGCATTTTCTCATCGACAAATTGCTTTTCCATTTATATTCCCAATTATTTTTTACTTCTAGGATCAGTAGGACCAAATTGGCAGGTATCTTTTTGATGATCCCATGCCCCTCCAGAGTCAGCACATGCATCCTTCTTGGCAGCATTATCAAAGAATTTATTTGCGATAAACTCGATTACACCGAGCAAGAAAACAAACATTAGAAATAGGACAATAAGCCATTTAAGTATTTTTAATATTTTTTTCATTTCAATCGCCAGATACAGATAGAATAATTTAAATTCAATTACTTAAAACTTATTTTCACTACTTAACCTAAGCAAAAAAAGACCTATCAGAATTCCAATAAAATAGGAGTTATAAAAATACACCCAATTTTCGTCAGAGATAACCCAAGAAAAGAGATTCCCCCATAGTGCGAACAGGAAAACAGAAACTATTGCACAAAGCATCGAAACAATTGAAAGAAAAGGATTAGTTAGAAGGCCTTTAAGGAGTATATAAACTTTATCATATAAAAAGACAAAGACTGCTCTATAGTAGCGCCCAAAAATAGCTCCAGAAAAAGCAGCTAATAAAACGATCATAGGAATGGACTCAACCATTTTATTGCTCCAAATGAGAGAGGACTTAACTATTTCATACAAATATTAGATTGTCTAAAATCTTTTAATCTGAGCAATTTAAATGACATCATGCCGAGTAGCCCATGCAACCAAAACTAAAATAAACGTAATAAGTGAACTTAAAGATGAAGATATTAATAAAGAAAGAAGTGCTAAGTGATTAGGTCCATGTATAGTAAAAAATTGTGCATTGATCCAATCTTTAGGAAATAAAATTGCTAAAACAAATAGAGTGATAATAAAAAACGATAAAAACCATATTGGCGCTAAATAGCGAAGCTTCCATCCTGCTTTAACTACAAAATAGCCCATACCATATAAGAATATAAAAAAAATAGCGAAACCCAATATAGACATAGTACTTTCTTTTAAATAATAACTTACTTATCACAACGTTAATTTAGAAAACCTTATTACGAATACTCCACACTACAATAACTAGTAGCAATGTTAATAAAGTTAAAGACATACCTGCCACAAAAAATAAATCTACTGCTCGCCAATTTAATGATATCCTTCCATCCACAAAAAATTGGACATATCTTCCTTTAAAATAAAGTAGTAATAAAAATCCCAACCAAACAATTATAAATGTTGAAATAAAAGATAAGGCAGCCAAATGCCGAATCTTCCATCCAGTTTTAGCTATAAAATATCCAATGATATGTGAAATTATAAAAAAAATAGCGAAACCCAATATAGACATAGCACCCTCTTTAAGATTATTTTTTATATCAACTACTTATCTATCACTTAAAACTATTATTCTTCGGATAAAATCCAAAAAATCCGGATCCAACCGCCCATCCAGATAGATATACAAGCTTACCCAGCTCCGTTATTCCACCACTAAGAATGTGCCACAACATCAACCCTCCGGTTAAAATTACAGAAAATAAAATAAAGAACAAAATAGCTAAAAGAAAAAAGACAAAGTATTTATTTAAAAAATCATCAACAACAGATATAAAAATTGATAAGGACTTCTGAATTAAAAATATAGTGTATCGCCCAACAAGTACACCCACGAAAAAAGTAAGTATTAGAATAAATATTGACACAGTTTAAGTTATTCCTTTTTTTAATATTAAAATAATTTTCTATTTCTCATTATAGTTCCCAACAAGAGATAGAACTTCATTTCTTTTCATTTGCTTATCAGTTTTTATTAAGCATTTAATATGCCAATTTTTATTATTGTTATTAAAAAAGAAGATTTTATAGGAGTTAAGCAACCTAAAACCACTCAACTCCTTAGAAAGGCTTAATCAATCCATCAACTTCTTACGGCGATACAACCCACAATTTCCAGAAAATAGCGCTGCCAACAAACAAGTAATAATCGCATAAGTCGCAACATTCATTCCAAATAGCTCAACCGCTAGAATAATAGACGTCAACGGCGCCTTACTCGCTCCTGAAAACAGACTCACCAAGCCTAAGCCTGCAAGCAATGAAATCGGCAAGTTTAAAACCGCCCCTAAAGCATTACCTAACGTCGCACCCACATAAAACAATGGCGTAATTTCACCACCTTTAAAGCCTGAACCTAAAGTGATGGCAGTAAAAATGGTCTTGTTAAAAAAGTCGTAAAATTCAATCGGCACATAAAAAGATGAAATGATTTTATCTGTACCCAAACCATTGTATTGCTGATGCGCAGTGAACAAAGTAAGTAGCATAATGACAATACCGCCCACCATCGTTCTTAATGGCAAATAGCGAATGTATTTGTAAAAGATGTCACTGGCAAAATGGATTGCAGCAATAAAGAACCGTGCAATCAAACCAAAGATTAGCCCTGCCACAATTAAGTTCATGAGCGTGCCGAAATGAATAGGCGGAAACTCACTAATCACATAAAAAATGTGTGGGTGAACAATATCGAATAGTTCAGGAATGGTCGATGCAACAAGAGCAGACACAAAACATGGAAAAATGGCTGAATATCGTAAATTACCTAAAGCAGTAATTTCCAAGCCATAAATTGCACCAGCCAGAGGCAAGCCAAATACCCCTGCAAAGCCCGCACCAATACTGGCGATTAAACAAATTTTTCGGTTATCTTCCGAGACTTTTAATATATGGCTTAAGTGGTCAATTAAGGCACCTGAAAGCTGAACGGCTGGTGCCTCACGCCCTGCCGAACCACCAAACAACTGCGTTAAAATTGAGGTGATAAAAATGATGGGGCTCATTCGTTTTGGAATGAACGATTTAGGCTGGTGAATTTCATCAATGAGTAAATGGGTTCCCCGCTCAATGGGTGATCCATATTTTTTGATGAGATAACCAATACCAAAACCCACAAAAGGCAAGAAATAGATGAGCCAGTGATGCAGACTTCTGACTTTATTTGAAATATCAAAAGCCACAAAAATTAAAGTCGAGGCCAGCCCCGCGACGACTCCAATAACAATTGATATGGCGAGCCAATAGACACTGTATTTTAGAATTTGATCATATTCAGATGAAGGTAGAATTTTCATTCGCGTTCTTCAATTAGCCTTTAAAATGGATGATAAATTCTCAATTTTTTTATGCAGCCAGTTCATTAAGTGAGAAATGCTTAAACTGGTCTAAAAATTAAAGCTCGCATAGGCGAGCTTTCAATACAGTGATTAATTTTGATATCACCAAAGTGCGGGAAATATCTCATAACCCATTCTGGCTTTCAAGTTGAAAATGGTTAACGGGTACTGTGAAAATGGCTAACTGAGTTAATAAATCAGCATTCGATTTGACCCGATCAAACAAGAAACACAATCAGGCCAAATCACATGTTCAAATCTTAATTAATGCTACCAATAATGGTTTCTGCATGACAAGTCGCGCCCTTCTCTGCCTCAATCTGAATAACGCCGCTGCGGTGTGCAAGCACCTGAACTTCCATTTTCATAGCTTCCATAATGGCAACCACTTGCCCTTCTGTCACTTGCTCACCATTTTCGACTTTCCAAGCGCTAATCACACCATTAATTGGGGCAAGTAAATGCTCAGCACTCACTTCTGGCTCGTTAGTTTGTGCTTGAGTTGCCGTTGCTGGACCTTGTGCAAACATGCCCGCTGGTAAACCTAAGCGGTGTAACTTGCCATCAATTTCAATGTAGCTGAGCAACAGCGGTTGTTGATGGTTTGGAATGCCACGTTTGGTTGGCTTTAACTCTTGTTTAAAGTCATTCTCGATCCAACGGGTGTGTACATTAAACTCATCTGTAAAGTCAGGTTCATTGAGTACCGCACGGTGGAAGTCTAAAACCGATGCTACACCTTCAATTTTAAATTGCTTTAAAGCACGTTTAGCGCGAGCAATTGCAACTTCACGGGTTGGACCAGTCACAATCAGTTTTGCCATGAGTGAGTCAAAGTGACTCGATACCAATGAGCCAGTTCGAACGCCTGTGTCCACTCGTACACCATTACCAAACGGCGCTTCAAACAAACTCAACACACCAAACGCCGGAATAAACCCGCGAGCTGGGTCTTCGGCATTAATACGAAACTCAATCGCATGGCCTTGGGCTTTTGGAGTTTCTTTAATAGAAAGCGCTTGGCCCTGCGCGACACGAATTTGCTCTACTACCAAATCAACGTTTGATGTTTCTTCGGTAACTGGGTGCTCAACTTGCAAACGTGTGTTTACTTCTAAAAATGAAAGTTTTCCATCACGGCTAAGTAAGTATTCAACTGTACCTGCACCAACGTAATTTGCAGCCTGACAAATGTCTTTTGCCGAGGTTAAAATTTGTTGATAAATCTCGTCGCTAATAAACGGCGCTGGTGCTTCTTCGACTAACTTTTGGTTACGGCGTTGCAACGAACAATCACGTGTACCAAGTACAACAATGTTGCCATGCTGATCGGCAATCACTTGTGCTTCTACATGGCGCGGTTTATCTAGATATTGCTCGACAAAACATTCACCACGACCAAATGCAGCTTTTGCTTCTCGTACTGCCGACTCATAAAGCTCTTTAACTTCTTCGAGTTTCCAAGCGACTTTTAAGCCACGGCCACCGCCACCAAATGCAGCTTTAATGGCAATAGGTAAACCAAATTGTTTGGCAAACTCTAAGGCTTCATCTGCATTGTTGAGTGGGTCTTGCGTACCTTGAACTAAAGGCGCACCGACAGAAGCTGCAATTTTACGTGCTTCAATTTTATCGCCTAGTTTTTCGATGGCACTTGGTGATGGTCCTACCCATTTTAAACCTGCATCAATCACGGCTTGGGCAAATTCGGCACGTTCAGATAAAAAGCCATAACCCGGATGCACCATAGTCGCTTTCGATTTTTTTGCAACTTCGATAATGGCAGGAATATTTAAATAGGTTTCGCTTGCGGTAGCACCAGCCAAGCCCCATGCTTCATCTGCAAGTTCGACATGCATGCTGCCAATGTCGTCATCTGCATATAACGCGACCGATGAAATTCCCATGTCACGGCAAGCATGAATAATACGAACGGCAATTTCACCGCGGTTAGCAATCAATAATTTTTCTGTATTCATCATTCATTCTCAAAATCTGTAAATTCGGCAATTTTTTTAAATTTGATGCGGCAACCTGCTGGTATCTGCGCCACCAAATCCCACTGGTGTTTAGCAACAGCCCCAATGACTGGATATCCGCCAGTTAAAGGGTGATCATTCATAAACAAAACCGGCTGACCACTCGGTGGAATCTGCAAAGCACCAATGCATGTGCCTTCACTTTCCAGTTCATGGGTAATTTTGCGAGTTAGAGGTTGCTCACCTGAAAGTCTTAACCCAACGCGGTTGCTTTCATTGGTCACAAGCCACTCTTGCTCACAGAGCAGTTCAATACTGTCTTGTTCGAACCAATCTGTGCGTGGCCCCATCACAATGTCTAGTTCAACCAACTCGCCAGCTTTTGGCAAATCGAACTTGCCCACTTCATTTACACTAATGTTGGCGGCCTTCACCTGTCCTAGATAAATCGTATCTCCAAGCTTTAAAGGCTCTGGTCCTAACACCGCCAAGCTGTCAAACGAAGCACTATTGAGCACAGGTTCAACGTCTATGCCACCACGAATAGCCAGATAATTTCTTAAGCCTGCTGTTGGTGGCTGAATTTGAAATTCATCGCCTTCATCCAGATCAATCGGTTGATAGCTTGCAAAGTCGGCGGTTTGACCATCAGCAAATTTCACACGAATGTTTGAGGTTGCACCAGCAACCGCAATAACGCCCGCATGCTGCATTTTGGCTTTTAGGCCGCCATTTAAAACTTCAATGACGGGTGTGTTAGTTGGGTTACCCACAATACGGTTGGCACTATGCATGGCAGATAAATCCATTGCACCAGCCACGCCAACACCAATATTGGTCTGGTTTAAGCGCCCTTCGTCTTGAATGAGCATCTGTAAACTTGGCGCAGTGATCTTAAACAGTGGCGTAGATTGCTTAGGCTCAACCGTACGAGTAATTTGCTGCGGTACATTCACAGTGGTTGGACTATGCGTAACATCTTCAAAATGGACGGTCATGCCTGGTAACAGCAATGCAGGATTTTTACGCTCTAAATCCCACATTTTTTCTGATGTTGTCCCAATAAGCTGCCAGCCACCCGGACTGTCTTTTGGGTAAATACCAGAGTATTTTCCAGCCAAGCCCAAAGAACCTGACGGTATTTTTTTGCGCGGAACCGTTAAACGTGGAATATCGGTAAAAGGCCGATCGGGACTGCTCATATAAGCAAAGCCCGGTGCAAAACCAATAAAAGCCACATTCCACACGCTTTCATGATGTTTTCTAATCACATCAGCCACAGACAAACCTTGTAACTCAGCAACTTGAGCAAGGTCTTCACCATCGTAACGAATCGGTACAATTACTTCTTGTCCGCTACGCTCAAATCCAGAATCAATCTTGAAGCTCTGAATTGAGGCAACCAGCGTTTTAAAATTGGTTTCGATCTCGTTAAAAAAAACCAAAATTGTTTTTGCAGCGGGGACTAAGTCTTTAATTCCATTCAATTGCGTATTTTGCAATTTATTGTACAACGCCAAAGTTTCTTCGAGGCTCGCAAGCTCAATTAGAAAACAATCGGCGTTTACCGATAAAAAACGCATTTGCTTATCCTTTTAATTCTTCTTTAGTCCAATTAGCCAATCCAAGCACGGTCAGGAATGTCGGTAATAAACATGTGACCCGGTGCATGACTAATCGCAAAAGGAATTTTCGAGTTCATGACTGCCGCTTGCGGTGTTACCCCACAAGCCCAAAATACTGGAATTTCACCTGCTTCAATGCGAGAGGCATCACCAAAGTCAGGCTTATTTACATCCTGAATTCCTAAGCTTTCAGGATGCCCAATATGTACAGGTGCACCATGTACACTTGGCATACGCGCGGTAATTTTTACCGCTTCACTAATTTGATGAGATGGAATCGGTCGCATTGAAACCACCATATTTCCAGAAATACGCCCTGCTGCCTGGCACTGAATATTGCTCAGATACATCGGCACATTGGTGTCATCATGAATATGGCGAACTTCAATACCCGCTTCTTGCAAAGCTGTTTCAAATGAAAAACTGCAACCAATTAAGAACGTGACTAAATCTGGATGGGCATTATAAATCTCGCTTGCATCGGTCACTTCATCAACCATTTCGCCATCTTTCCAAACGCGATAACGCGGGAAATCGGTGCGGATGTCTGAGTCTGCGGCAAGCTTGGTTGCATAAATGCCTTCTTCGAGCACATCAAGCACTGGACAGCTTTGTGGGTTGCGATGTGCGTAAAGAAGGAAATCGTAAGCCCACTCTTTTGGCACCGAAATCATGTTGACCTGTGTCATGCCCGCAGCCATCCCTGCTGTCGGTTTATCAAAACCAGCACGGATTTTTAAACGCGCATCTAAAGCGGCTTCAAGCTGAGCTGGGTCGACTTTAATATCCTTATACATTGTGCTCATCCTTATGCTTTGTTTACAAATGGGCGGATTTCAATATTGTTTTTTACAAGCTCGGCTTTAATAGCTGCTGACATTTCTAATGCACCGTCAGTGTCGCCATGTAAGCAAATCGTGTCGGCTTGAATTGGGGTAAATACGCCGTCAATTGACTCAACTCCACCGTTTTTAAGCATTGAAACCACACGACTGGCAACAAATGCCGAGTCGTGTAAAACCGCTCCTTCTAGGCGGCGAGAAACCAGTGAACCATCGCTGTTATACGCACGGTCAGCAAATGCTTCAGACACGACTTTTAAACCAGCCGCTCGTGCTTGTTCCACTAAGTTTGATCCAGCCAAAGCCACTAGCACCAGTTCAGGGTTATACATTTTAATTGCATCAATCACTGCGGCTGCCTGAGCTTGGTCATGTGCAATGGTATTGTAGAGCGCGCCATGTGGTTTAACGTATTGCACTTTTGAGCCTGCCACTTTAGCCAAACCATCGAGTGCAGAAATTTGGTAAAGCACATCGGCAATCAATTCGTCACGTGACAAATCCATATTACGGCGGCCAAAACCAACAAGGTCTGGGTAAGACACATGTGCGCCAATGGTCACGCCAAACTCAACGGCTTTACGAACAGTTTTTAAAATGCCGAGCGGGTCGCCAGCATGAAAGCCACAAGCAATATTGGCACTGGTCACGACAGGTAAAATCTGGTCATCATTACCCATTTTCCATGAGCCAAAGCTTTCACCCAAATCACTATTTAAATCTACAAACATGGCATTATTCCTTTATTACTTAACAAAGTCTGGCTTAAAGCTTGGTCAAATAGTTAAACACTGTCGTAAACGACATATAGCCCATCCACCACGTCAACAGACATGTTAATCCACCCAAAATAAGTAACCATTTTGGATAGTTATAATTACCCATTAAATCTTTACGGCATGCAGCTACATAAACAAAAATCGTTAAACCAATCGGCAGTACCAAGCCATTAAAGCCACCAACGAAGATCAATAATCCAGCAGGGGTTGCGCCCAGTACGACATACAGTAATAAAGCTAAAGAGATAAATGTAATGGTGGTGTAGTTGGTTTGTTTAGGACTCAGGTTTTTCTTAAATGCAGTAAAGAATGAAACCGAAGTATAAGCGGCGCCAATGGTACTACTGATCCCTGCTGCCCAGAAAATCAGACCAAATAATTTATAACCAAAAGTCCCTGCGGCATATTGAAAAGCTTGCGCGGCAGGATTGGCATCATGGCTGGCTAAATCAATACTTGCACCACTCACCACTACGCCCAAGAAAGCTAAAAACAGCACATAACGCATGATGCCTACAACCACAATACCTTTGGTTGCAGCTCTTGCGACTTCATCAATATTTTCAGGGCCAACCGCGCCTTTATCCAGTAAACGATGGGCGCCTGCATAGCAGATATAGCCGCCGACCGTTCCACCAACAATCGTAGTGATGATGGCAAAATCAATCTGGTCGGGTGCAAACGTTTGATGAACAGCTTGGCCCACAGGTGGCATCACAATGACGGCAACAATGATAATTAAGATGATTTTGAGCAACCCCAAAACAATCATGCTTTTATCCATGGCCAAGGTGGCTTTTCTTGAAGCAAAAATTAAAATGGCTAAAGCACCACTTAAAATGCCACCCCATTTAGTGTCCAAACCAAATAATGCATTGAGACCTAAAGCTGCGCCTGCAATGTTACCGATACTAAAGAAAAAACCACCTAGAATGACCAGAAAAGCCAGTAAGTAACCACTGCCGGGAATTGCTTTATTGGCAATATCCGATGCACGCATTTGAGTGAGTGTGACCACTCGCCAAATATTTTGTTGAACCACATAATCAATCAGAATGGAAACTAAAATGGCAAAGCCAAATGCCGCGCCTAACTTCACTGTAAATACAGCAGTTTGGGTTAAAAAGCCTGGTCCCATTGCAGAGGTCGCCATCATAAAGATTGAGGCAACAATGGCCCATTGGCGATCTGATAAAAAAGAAGATTTCAGTAAAGACATATTAATGCGTTCCTCATCCATTTGAGCTTAACAACGCTATTTTCAGGTTGAACCAAGAACATCATTTTTCCCAAACAATATTCTTTAATCCTTTTAAATGACAAAGATTCCCTGTTCCCCAATCAACACAATCGGTGATCAAATCTTGTATCTAAAATAAAAACATAGCTAATCCCTACGGACAATAAGACTTTTTACATAAAATAAAAAATTAAATGTTTGATTTTAAACAATTTAATATGTATTAAAAAATCAGGATAAGCTTTACTTATCAAACTTCATAAGCTGCTTTTATGACTTTGCATGCAAGCAGCCTATTTAAAATAAGAAAAAATATTTTATGAAAAATAATAACAGCGCTTATTTTTGGATTTTCTCATTGAGGCTTTTCATGGCACTTTCCGAGACTTTAACCGCAACCTCTGTCAATTTTTCTTTCAAGGCAACGTCATTCCCGTGAATATAGATCGAGGTAAAATGAAAGGTCTTTAACTGAATGGGCGTATTTAATATTTCTAATCGACCATCCGTTATTTCTTTCAACGCCGTTAAGGTCGGTACTACAGCAATGCCTAAGCCCTGTTCGGCTAAACGCAATAAAGTTGCTAATGAATAACTGGTAATTGAAAGTGGTTCATCAACACCTAGTTCTTTCATTCTGGCTTTCAATTCTTTATAGGGATAGGTAATTTTGGGGTAAGTTAAAATGGTATGAGACATGAGAGCTTTAAAAGACATTTGAGCCACACAGCCTTTAAATGACGGTGAAGCCAAGAAACTCAGCTCAAAGTCACACAATGCCTGTTCAATACATTCAAAAGCCAACGTTGGCCCAAGCAAAAAGGCCATGTCCAAGTCCCCTGTCCGAACGCCTTCTTGTAAATTAGGTGTTAGATCGACCACAATTTCGACTGAAACTTTTGGAAACTCTTGTTGAACTTTTTCGATGTATTCGACCAACCACGTATAAACAATCGTTTCAGAAACACCTAAACGAATTGTTCCCGTCAAGTGCTGGTTTTCAGTAAGCTCTGCGACAAGGTCGGTTTCCAACCGCATAAACTTTTCAGCATATTTAAATAATGTGATGCCTTTATGAGTCAGTTTAAATTTTCGCAAACTTCGGTCTAAAACTTTAAAACCTAATTCATTTTCAAGAGATGTGATTTTTTGAGATACCGCAGGCTGGGTGGTTTGTAATTTAGTCGCGGCCTTATTGAAGCTATTTAACGTCACAACCCAATAAAATGCTTCAAGATTCTTTAAATTCACGTTTCATCCTGTCTTAAAAAACTCCTTTACTTTTATAGTATGGGAGTTCTTAGCGTGATTAGGCTAGCAATAAATAAATTTTTAAATAAAGTTAACCATCAAAACTTTTAAATGCTTTAGAAAGCTGACTAATTGTTTTGATCTGTTTTGAATAACGGCGGCATGACCGGCAGGCCAATAAATGCAGCTGTAAACCACTTTGCTCACGTAATAACAATGGTCTATCTTGCTTTTCAGACAACAGTTGAGTGGCTTGTCGACATGTCAGCATGAACAATCCTCCTTCAATAACCATTTATTTTCTAAACATTCCCTTAGTCGGGTACGACTTCGATACATCAACACATTAAAGTTTGAGATAGACAATTCCAACTTGCTACAAATTTCGTTTGAACTGAGTTCAATCACCTCTCTCAACATAAAAACTTGAGCATATTTGGCAGGTAAATGATTTAAACAAGCTTCAAAAATTATCCAGAAATCTGCCTGCTCCATCATTTCTTCAGGGTTTTGCCATGCTTGAGGTGCTTCATATTTATGCCAATGTCCAGAAGCATCAAACAGTGCATCAATACTCAGTTCACTTTCCTCATCCTTAAATAATTCACTCATTGCGACCAAACGTGACTTTTGCCGAATCACATCAATAATTTTATTTTTTAAAATGGCAAACACCCATGTTTTAAACGCAGCACGTCCTTTAAATGAATCTAAATGTTGGAAAGCACTTGTTAATGCCTCTTGCACCACATCTTCAGCCTGAGGAAGCGAGGAAAGCTGTAAAAAAGAAAATTTTATCATTTGCTGTCTTAAGTCTTGTAAAAAGGCTGGATTATGCAGCTGATCCCCTATTTCTTCATGATCTGATGCTACGGCTGAAGTCATCCTTATACCTCTTTAAAATCATGGGGAACGTGAATTAATCGCAGTCGAATTAACAGTGCTTTTAATTCTTGAATTTGCAGATAAATATCATGTTCAGATAAATCAGTAAGTACAGATTGAATGAGTATATGAATATCTTGGTCAGCTAGCTTTACATTTTGAGTTAACTGTTCAATTAGCATAGCAAACAATGGAGAGAGTTGTTCAATACATACTCTATCCTGATCATCGCGCCAGACCATTACTGCACCTGGTGAAAGCTCAACTTGTTCTTGTGTAGTTAAAGTTGTCCACGTATAAACAGGATATTGATAAACCAATGCCCATACTTTAGTGCTTAATTGCCAAGCGTAATTTTCATGCAAAACGACATCTTCAATTTCAACAGTATCTAAATACAACTCAAGCCATTCAAACTGTAATAACTCAGCCAACCAAGGATATTCTTGTAATATTGGGTGCTGCTGATCTGTCAAATACTCTCTAAACTCTAGAGAAATATCATTATACAAAGGTGAGCGGCACTGGGCTTTTTGAAAAAACTCCGAGAGTAATTGTTGCCACTTTAAATCTGGCAACATCGCACGAGCCACGGGATAAACTAACTCAATAAATGAGCTGACATTATTAAAAAGCAAGTCCCGATAAATTTGCATTCGCTCGGCAGGAAGAGCTTGAGGTAATTCCAAATCAGGATCTCTAATCCAGTCACAAAACTGTTGTTGCATGGTTTGGAAGGATATTTGATTTTCCTTCATAGCCACTCTCCTGTTGTTGAATTATTTTAATTTTGGCTAGTTCCTCTTCTAGCTCTCGCCATGATGGAATATTAAAGTCGCGCTCAAGTAAAGTTGCTTTCACACCACATACTTGATAGGTATATCTCAATAGTTCCCATACGCGGTCACAAACCTCTGCACCATGCGTATCAATTAATAAATTTTTCTGAACTTGTTCATGCCCAGCAATATGTAAATAGCGGATTCTCTCTTTTGGCATCTCCCGAATAAATCCAAACGCATCACTGCCATGATTAATACTGTTGACATAGACATTATTTACATCCAGAAGTAAATCACAGTCTGCATATTGAAGAACTTCACGGATAAATTCCGCTTCACTCATTTCAGCATTGGGCATTAAATAAGTAGAAACATTCTCTATGACTAATCTTCTTCCTAAAATATCTTGAACACGTAAAATACGTTCAGCGACATATTTAACAGCCGCTTCGGTCATGGGGATTGGCAACAAATCATATAAGTAGCCCCCATCATTTGTATAACTTAAATGTTCAGAATAAATAGAGACATCATATTGTTCTAAAAAGCTTTTTATTTTGCTGATAAATTCAAGATTCAGTGGATGAGGACCGCCAATAGACAATGACAAGCCGTGACAGATTAACGGGGCTTTTTCAACACACTGTGCGAGTAATTTCGCGTGTCGTCCACCCAAACCTAGCCAATTTTCAGGAGCAACTTCGATAAAATCGGGACATGTTTTTGCATCTAAAAACGAATCTAAAAAATCACGCCTTAAACCCAGCCCTACGCCTGACAAATCCATCATGGTGATTTCTCCTTTTGGAAACGATGCCGACACTTACCAGAAGGCCGACATCATCCATGATCAGATTGTTTACTTAGCGCCGCACTTGCCGTCCGCTGCTTTTTTGGTTGCTCCACATTTTCCATCAGCTGCTTTTTTATCTGCACCACATTTTGCTTCGGCAGACTTTTCGTGGTTTTTCATTTTGCTAGCACCGCATTTTGCTTCACCGCATTTTCCATCTGCTGCTTTGGTTGCATGTGCTTCGGTTGTTGTATGGGTTGCTGCTACCGCCATTTGTGTAGCACCTGCAACTGAAAGTGCTAATAATGCCGCCACTGAAGTCATTGAGTTGAGTTTATTCATTTTAGTATTCCTTTAAAGATAAATTCTCGGTTTGTACATTTGTACGTATAGTTAGACGGACCAAATCCTTTTTTATTACACCGTAAATAAAAAAAAATTTTATGTAAGAAATACAGTCTTTATCCGACTAATTAATATTCAATCGCATCGGATGTGAAATTATCATGAAGAATTTTATTTATGGTTTATCTCAATATTATCAAAAACTGGGTAAAACTCTACAACATGCAGATGGCATCGCAGCTCTGGCTCTTAGATTGTATTTAGTTCCTATATTTTGGATGGCAGGCACAAATAAATTAATGCACTTCAATGATATTGTAGAATGGTTTGGCAACTCAGATGGAGGTTTAGGACTTCCCTTTCCATATCTAATGGCCCTGCTTGCAACAACAACTGAACTCGCGGGTGCAATATTATTAACATTTGGCCTCTTTACTCGCTTAATTAGTATTTCCCTCATTATTACGATGTTGGTTGCTATATTTACGGTACATCTACCAAATGGATGGCAAGCGATTGCTGATCCAAATGCACCCTTTGCAAACATGCAGGTCTTGGAGTCAGCTGAAAAGTTAGAAAAGGCTCGCGAAATATTACAAACCTACGGCAATTATGACTGGCTCACTTCCAATGGTTCGTTTGTAATTTTAAATAATGGAATTGAGTTTGCCACTACGTATTTAGTCATGCTTCTCGCACTGCTTGTTCTTGGAGGCGGCCGTTATTTTGGTTTAGATTATTGGATTAAAAAGAAACTGTCTAATTAATCATTACGTTAAGAACCCTCATGGCGGCAACATTGAGTATCTTTTTCTTATTGTGTGCCATGTTTAGCTCATGACACACAATCAATAGTGAGGCAATTGGGGAGAATTCGAAGCTTGTATGAAATTATCTAACTCTCACAAAAATAATATCTAGGTCTTTTTTAGGGACAAACTTGGTTTTGGTCATCTGAAATTGAGTTGGGCTAATCTTTTTGACTTGCCCATCCCAGCAAAAAGAAACCAGCTCATCCTTATCACGCTCAATGGTTAACTTAAAGTTTTCAATCGGCTTTGCCCAATTTGCACCAGTTGTCAAAATATAGCCCAAAGCACTAAATGGTGAATTTTCTGCGTGGGCTTTTTTTAAGCCCTGCTTAAATTGATTATCCATACAAAATTGTCGGCTATCTTCCTCGGGATATAAAGCAACGGAACCGCCCACCAAAGGTTTATATTCATGGTGAATTTTAGTCAAACCATTAGCTTTAAAAGTCTGCTTCCAACTATAAATCACTTGCGATGACCACGGGATGACATCATCTTTTTTAAAATTGGCTAAGATTTTTTGTATGTTCGGCTTCTTACATTTTTTTAGCTTATCTACATAATATTCATAATCATAGTTATTACGTAGCCATGGGTTGAGCATGTCTTTTTCACTAAAACCGCATTGCTTAAACTCATCCGTGGCATCAATCAGCGGCGACTTTTCATCTTTTTGAATAAACGTTCTGACATGCATTTCCGGTTTTATATTTTTCCCATCCACCACTATCCTAAAACTTTTTAGAAGTTCTTCTGTATGGGCAAAATCAGACTCAAAGAAATTATCAATGCGTGGTAGCGGAAATAAAAGGTTTTCGGTTACATCTTTATTGCTTAGGTTTTTATAGAGGTAATCGACCTTAATCAGTTTTTTACTAATAAATAGATCTTCGCTTTGCATCGCAATCTGCGAATTTTTTAGATATTGAATCCCACCCGTACCAACATAGCCCGTAGAATCATTGGCTACGCTATAGGTCGATAGTTGAATCAATACAGTAAAAGTCATTACAAGCTTTTTCATTTTAAAGTGCTCTATGTCATTTTCTAATTATGGAGTGTCAATCTGTGGTAAATCATATTATATATTTCACCCACAAAAAACCGTCTAAATACGGTTCGTTCATACATTTAAAATCTAATTCATTTTAATGATAATTTAGTTTTTGCCTCATCATCTTTTTTTGCACACTAATTTTTCCGATAAAATTGGTTAGCCATAAAATGCATTCATCACGATGTTCAAAATGAGGAATCAAACTTAAATCAATTTTTATATCTCTATCTGCCAAAGGCAAACTCAAGCAATATTCAAAGTCGATAGAGTTATACTTTAATTTTAAATCTTTTTCTTCGGCCTGCTTTTTGATTTCCGCCATAATTCGATTGAGGTTAACAATCAAGTTATTTGAAACTTGGTTATTTTCATAAATACGTTCATATACATTTTCAGCAACATCTATGTATTTAATTAGCTCGGCATTTTCGTTCATATTATTTATATTCCCCTTTTTTTAAAGATTATGAACAGCTAAATGTTTAATTGCGTTACTTGACACATTGCTTATGTGAGAACTGTATATTTCTATTTACCCCAAAATATAGCTAAGTTTTTGTTATTTATATAAAAACACTGCATAGCTGCACATTTACATACATTTAATATTTTCTAAAATCTAAATTTAGACAATATTAAAAGTTAGTTAGGATGAGATTAAGACAAAAAAAACCGCCCCAGAAGGCGGTCGCTGAAGTTAAACCAGCAGTATATAGAAGTGTGGTGGACCGTCACTTCTACATTCTTTTTATGAAGGAGTTTTATTGGTTTTACTAAAATCCTCAGATTTAAAATAATTGATAATCATGTCTGCATGCTCTTCTTTTTGAGGAGCTACAGATACAGGAAATGCATCTTTCGACATCTTAAAACCTGGTGGAAGAAATTGCGAAATTGGTGGCAATTTAGGTTTTCCACCTTCCGTAATTCGTTCAATAAAACCAGCTAACCATAGAAGATACTCTCCTTCATTTGCAAATTTTGGCATGACACTCAAGTCAATTTGAACTTTGCATTCACTTAAAGGTTTGGTTAAGTTCTCTTCAAAATCTATATAGTTGAACTTGAGCTTAAAGTCAGTTCCCTTGATCGCTTTTCGAATCTGACTAATTAAACAGTTAAGATTCTGAGTAATGTCATCAGTGAATAAGCTATCTTTTTTAATATTTTTATAAACCTTTTCGGCTACAGCTAGATACTTTGGCATTAACCTCTCTCTCCGTACTATTGTTATAAAGTGCTGATCTAAGAATCTTTTATGACTTTGATTATGCTCAAAGAAGTGTAAGTAAAGGTAATCTTGTTGGTGTGGTTTGTAAGTAATGAGCGCCTTATGTAAAGTGCACCAAAAAAACACTTAAAAAAATTATGGTTTTGATAACTCATCCACAAAATGAATGGTTGAATAGAGATAATTAGAAACATTTACTTTCATATTATTTTTTACCATTTGGTAAAATTAATATGTTTTCATCTGTTTATCACGTCGCATCAAACCCAAAACAGATCTACGCACTCTTATTTCTTCTTCAGAAAAAGGCAAGTGGTCTATGAGTTCGTGAATTGGGAGAGAATTATTTTCTATCAAGAAACAGTCTTGTTCTGTTGTCCAATTAGAAATGGTTGATTTAGTTTGTTTTAGATATCGCTTCATATTTCCTAGCAGATTTGTTTGCAATCACAATAAGCCTGTCTATAGAGCAAGCTTGCACCTTAGATTTTGTGGTGATGTGATTATAACAGCCTGTAGATTATATGTTCAGCTGAATTTGTCGCTTCTCTTTATAGCCTCTAATAAAAAAGCCCACACACTTTGGGCTTCCTACACATTATTTTGCGGCATTCACCCCAACAATAAACTGACTACAATTAGAGCCTTCAGATGCGTTACCTAATTGCTTTTCAGAGAATTTGAATTTGGATGCAACAGACTCATAATCTTTTTTAAGGCTTTGACCTGTTAACTCACCTAGCTCTTTCACTTGTTCAGGTTTCAAAATGCCATGTTCAACCGCTTGGTTTACCATTACACATGCTGTGGTCATGGCGTCATAACGTGCAGCAGTTTTAGAGTAGCCTAGAGCGCCTATTACTCCACCAACAATTAAGCCAATAATTACCGCTAAAGTTACGTGCATTTTATTCATTTTTTAAATACCTAAAAATCTAACTAAAAGAGGAACACTTCAAAAGGATGTACTCAAGTCTAATTAAGATAAATATATTTATCTGATATCAAAAGTTAGAATCTGTCACAATTATTGATAGATTCAGATATTTCTAAATCATCAAGGTAAAAATGGTTTTGTTAGAAATACAAATCCGACAGAGAAAAAAGCATTATCGTGATGAGAAATTTGATTGCCATAACTTGCATCTAATTGAACAAAGTCCTTGTAGACCAAGTATCTAAAACCTGTCTGGTAAAAGGAATCATTTCGGTCATTACCATATACTTCGGCAGTGAGCGTTAAAGGACGAGTAAGTTGTGTTTCGGTTCCAATTCCCCACGTGGTCTGGTTTTTATGCGTGGTATTTTCACGTAACCAACCTAGGTTGGCATGGATTAAAAATTTATCATCGAAAGTAGAAACACTTAATGGAACATTGACCGTCCAATCTTTCCTTGAAGAATCTTTGGTATTTATTTGAGTGCCAAAAGAAAAACCAACTCCCCAATCATTGGTTTCTAAAGGCTTTAATAAGGTTTTACCTTGTAAGGTTGCATAGCTAACGTGCTCAGTATCATCGTTTACTCTTCCCAGCCCTACAGCAAATTCAAAATTGCCACCAAAATTACAGGCAGGCATTGCCCAATATTCTTTGTTGTCAGGGTTATGCTGCATCCATGTTTCGAGTTGACAGGTCTTTGGAGAAACAAGAGCTGCATCGTCAACAACCATAGGTCTTCCACTATGGCTAGCGTTAGATAAAGCCAATAAACAGAAACCTGAAATAAGTGAGCGTTTCTTTAAAGTAAATACCACAGGCATCACTCCCATAAGTTATGGAGCATATGCGAGTACTGCAACCCGTCATGATTAAATCATGGGCTAATAATAGAAATGAAAAGATAAAAATAAAAAACCTCTTCTTGCATCCACAAAAAGAGGTCTGTAAGGACTTCAGTGGATACTTAGACTATTACCGATCGACTATCGTCACTCGAACAAGTACTCACAATGAAGCTCCTAAAAATTTGTTGGGCGGATTCTAAAATTACCTTTGTTAAATATCAAGTTAAAATTTCGTGACAATCAAAGCCTTATACCAATCGTTGTATCAAAGCAGAAAAGTCATTGTGAGTTTTTTATTTCTAATGAGCGATTAACTCAATGCTATTAATAAATGGAGTTAGCCTAATTAATTTATAGCCAATAAATCTTTTTTGCTTTTAATATGCAAAGTCCTAAATCCTAGCTCTCCAGATGGAAGAATATCTTTTTTAATACTATCTCCTATCATGTAACACTCTTCAGGGTTTTCCCTCGTAATATTTAAGATTTTTCTATACAAACATTTTGAAGGTTTACCTACGCCAAAATCACCAGAAACAAAAACCATTTTAAAAAAAGGCAGCAGACCTGAATAAAAAATCTTCTGATATTGAATATATGAATCACCATTTGTGATTATGTAAAAATTACTATTTAGGTTTTTAAAATAAACATCTAAAAACTCAGAATTTACAATTAATTTTTTTATTGCAATCGGTCTAAAATAGATCGACATGGGAAATGGCTTTTCACAAAAACATAATCCTTTAATATATTTATAACAATCTCTTTGAAAGATATCCACCCATTTATAAAATTCTTCTAATTCATCTCCATAAAAATATTTATCAATCCAAAACAATTCATTAACACCAATTCCTACAGAAAACATATAATCGAAAAAAGGGCTACTTTTAAAAATATAATCACAATAATCTATGAAATCACTATATAAAATATTACTATTAATAAAATCAAATACTTCAGCGATACTATTTGCATCAACATTAGAGTCAATTAAAGTACCATCCAAGTCAAAATAGTAATTATAGGTCATAAACAATTAGCCATCTTAGTCATTAGCTCATGCTTTTTAACCTTACCCGTTGCTGTTTTGGGAAGTTCTGCTAGGATGAACTTGTGAGGAGTCTTTAGTTTACCTAAATTCTGTGAACAATATAGAAGGAGATCATCACTGATTTGTTCTAGATTCATCGTACTTTCAATAAATGCTATAATTTTTGTTTCTTGTGCTAAATTACTATTAATACCTATTACAGCAACATCATCAATATATTTATATTTCAATAGTATATATTCAATTTCCAAACTAGAAACATTTAACCAATCATTATCATTTTCAATAAATATTAAGTCTTTCTTCCTATCCTTCAATTGTAGTGAACCATCTGAATGGATTACAGCTAAGTCACCTGTTCTAAACCAATTATTCTCTATAGATTCATCTGTCATGGCTTTATTTTTATAATATCTACTAAAAAGGGTATTCCCTCTGATTAATATTTCCCCAATATCTTTTCCATCATGTTTAATCAATTCACCTTCATTATTAATTAATTTAAATTTTGAACCAAAATGTGGAGAAACTATTCCTTGTTTACTATGAAAATCAACATAATCATCCAGTGATTTAAAATCAGTAAACTTAGATGATGTAGATGTAATAGAACCTAACGATTCATTTAAACCATATTGATTGACCAAATTAATTTTTAAATCATAAAATCTATTTAATAATTCAGGAGAAGGAGAAGCTCCTCCTATCATTAGATTTAAATAATTTAAACTATCGGAATTATCATGAAATGCTAATGATTTTAATAATCTTGGTGAGCCTGCTAAATGAGTAACATTAAAAATTCTGATCTTTTTCAAAACATCTGCTACGTCATTAAGCAAATTATTATCATATATAATTTGCGTAGCTGAACTAGCAAACAATGCCCAAATATGTGCCCAACCATTACCATGGAACATAGGCAATGACCAAAAATATACAGTTTTAATATCTAAATTAAAAATTATAATTTGACCTAAAGCCTGTAAATAAGCAGTTCTATGAGTATAAACAACTGCTTTTGGTAAGCCTGTAGTTCCTGAGGTAAAATTAATAGCAAGATCATCATACTCATTAATTACTGGAAATACTTCATCAGTGTATGTGTCGTTTGTATTCAAACAGCTTTCATAAATAAAAAATTTATTTTCTTTTAATTTATCAAATTTATTTTCAAATGAATGTGGAACAATGAAAAATAATTCATTTTCCACATTAATAATACTTGAAAATTTATCTTCGGATAGATTAATAAATAAGAATTTAGTCTCTGAAAATTCTAGTTGTTGAGTTATTTCACTAATTGAAAGATTAGGATTGATAGTAACAACAACCCCACCCGCCTTAGCAATTGCAAAATGTAACTCAATAACCTCCATGCAATTCATTGATAATATAGCTACCTTTTCTCCTTTCATTAGGCCGTTTTTAATGAAAAAATATGATAAATTTTTTATTCTGGTATAAGTTTCACTAAAAGTGTAGCTATGCCCCTTATCATAAAAACTTATATTATCCCCATGAAAATTATAACTTTTATCTAAGAACTCCAAAGGGGTTAATTGATTTATTGAATGTAAATATTGTGACATGAAATTATTCTCCATTAATAAAAATCAATGAGTCCTCTACAATTTCTTGTCTAGCTTTTTCGTCAATATAGTATGACCAATGCTTTTTACTTGGGCCAAAAAATCTGTAAATAATTTGGATTCCTAAATGCTGCATAAAAGAATCTACAACAGTATCTTTTTCTAACTTATTAAATTCTTTAAAATACTCTTCTAAGAATATACTCATATATCTCTTAGCGTCTTTTTTATGATATATAGAACTCATATATATTTCTGAAAAAATATAGGCCAAATCATATTGTGGCGATCCAAGATGAGACTGTTCAAAATCGATAAAAACAATTTTGTTACTATCAATAAGAATATTTCTTGAGTTAAGATCACTATGCAGAATGCAATATGATTCTGATATATATTTATTTTTAATTTTAATAATATTTTCGAATGTTTTTTTGTCTACAAATTTTTCTAAACCATCATATTGTAAAAGCAACTTAAAATCTCTAAATTTAGTATTATATAGCTTTTTAGCTTCATTAAACTTCAGAAATGATTCTTGATGCAATTTACCTAGAAAATATGCAATTTCACGTATATGGTTTTCAGTAAAGGTTCCTTTTTCAAGGAAATTTATAAAAGTTTGACCATTTAGAAACTCCATAATAAAACTAGTAGAACTCTCATTTTCACGAATAATTAATGGAATTTTTATATTACTATGATTGTGAAACAATTGTGAAACAATTTTTTGAACATCAAGTGCAAGTGTATATCTTTCCTCTTTAGGTATATTGGGAATGTTATAAATTTCACTTTTAGCTTGATCCATATATTGTTTGAAAATATATTTTTTTTCATTGCTTTGAAAGAAAACTAAATTATTAAACAACCCTCCATCTTGCAATCTAATTTCAGTTATATTACCATCACCAAAAGTTTCTTTAACACTTTGAATATCCAACATATTACAACTCCAAATTCAGTTCATCAAATACAGAATATATTCTTTCATAACTTCTAGATAAGTTTATTTTACTGATATATTTATTTTCATTCTTTATATCATTAATTATAGTTTGTGACGATTTCACACCTACCACATCCAGAATTTGGCTCCAAACTATCCAATCATCTTCTACAAATACATCCATAGCAATATTTATAAATTTCCTTAAAATTGCTTTATGTTCATTTTTTAAGTTTTCTAAATTATTTAAAATAATAATTTCAAAAACACCTGCATGAGCATTTTCATCTTTTTCATGCAAACTAACTAAATGTCTATTAAAGGGTTGTACTGTTTCATCTTTTGAAACTAAATTTAAAAATTCATAAATACTCAGTTCACCTACAAAACACCATGCTACAAGTGCTAAATCCTTCTCAATTTCACTCAAATTTTTACTGCAAATTTCTTTATAACGTCTATAAATTAATGCTTTTTTATTTAATTCATCTACTATATTTTCCTGTAAATTTCTCCATTTAATTGTGTTTTCTATTGCTATTTCATGCATATACGAATGAAATGTTTCATCAATAAGGGTCTGACGTATTATTGATCTATCCGTCCCTTTAATATTAAAGATATGATCAAGTTCAATCAGTTTTTGTATGGCGGGTGCAACAATAAGTTCTTCTGTTTCTACAACTCTTTTATTCCAATAAATCCACGCTAAACTATCTATATAGTTTTTTTTCTCTATATCTAACTCTAAATATAATGGATGTTGGTGAAATGGTATCAGTGTTTCTGGAAATTCACGAAAAGACTGATCAAATAGATTCGCTCTATACTCTTCAAATCGTTTATCGCGCACTGCCGCTCTTTTCGACCAGCTCTCAGCCATTACTCGGCTTCTACTATTTGTATTTATTTTAATATTCATAATATTTTTCTTCAAAAATTGATAATATTGAATCTAATTTATTCGAAACAAATTCTAACTCTTCATCATCAATAATTAATGGTGGACAGAAGTAAATTTTATTTTGCAGAACTAAAGTAGAGATACCCTCATTTAGTAATTCTGCTTTTAGAAATTTTATTTCTTCTGAATCATTCAAAAATGGTTCTCTAGAAGCTTTAGTTTTTACTAGTTCTATGACCCAAAATAAGCCTAGACCTCTTACATCTCCAACTAATTTATTTTCTTTCCACCTTTTTGCTTGATTGTTTGAAATTTCTATACCAAGAAATTTGGCTCGGCTAATCAGGTTATCTTTTTCCATTATTTCTATTGCAGCCACAGCGCTAGCACAAGCAAGCGGATGCCCATAATATGTTCCGCCACCAGGAAAATATTCAGTTTCAAAAGTCTTAGCTATTTTTTCAGAAATAGCTACTCCTCCTAAAGGGATGTAACCTGAATTTACACCTTTGGCAAATGTAATTAGATCTGGTACAACTGACCAATTGTTTACAGAGAACCATTCTCCACACCTACCGAATCCCATCATTACTTCATCACAAACTAATAGAATATTGTGTTGATCACATAACTGTCTTAGTTGTTCTAAATAGCCCTGTGGAGGAACAATTCCTCCATTTGAGCCAACTATAGGCTCTATAAAAATTGCAGCAATATTTTCAGGTCCTTCCCCTTCAATAATATTTGATAGGTGGGCAATAGCCCTATATGTCTCTTCTGCTTCAGATGTAGAAAAAAACTTACTTTGATAACTATTTGGTCCTTGAAAATGAATTACCCCCGGTATACCTGGCTCATTTTTCAATCTTCTTTTATCACCTGTAAGACTCATGGCTCCAGCCGTGGACCCATGATAACTATTGTACATTGATAATATTTTGTGCTTTTTAGTATGGATTCTTGAAATTTTTATAGCATTTTCTATTGCTTCTGTACCGCTATTAGTAAATAGAATTTTATTCAGATCGCCAGGTGTATGCTTTGCAATCAGATTAGCAGCTTTTATTCTAGCTTCGGATACAAACACTTGAGAAACAGAACACAATGTTTCAGTTTGTTTTTTTATTGCATCAACCATAGCTGGATGCTGATGCCCCAAATTTAAATTTACTCTTTGACTACTTAAATCAAAATATTTTTTCCCTTTTTCATCAAAAAACCATACCCCTTGCCCACCTACAATTATTGGAGACTCTTCTCCAGTTTGCACAGACCATGATCTAAATAGATTTCGCTGTTGATGATTTTTATCCATTGGTAATTATCCTTTAATTAAATAATTCGTACCAACGACCAAATGATGTCTATGATTACTAATATCATCTACATTTACGGTCTTCATCATCCATCGCGTCCAAGCTGCTTCTGGATCATTTAACTCAATAATCTCTTTACCATGTACAGAATAATTATTAGCAACAGCTATAAAATCACCTGGTAACATTTGAACTCTTTTTTTCATGCTGTGCATAACTGCGATAACTTTATCTATAAGTCCTTGATGAACTGGGCTAACTGCAACCGTTCTATTCTCAAAAAAACGGATATCATAATCACCACTAAAAATAGGATGTTTGTTTGCTTCACCAACATCATATTTTCCATCTAAGACAGTCAAATCATCAAAAGGAGTATAAAAATTTGGGCTTCTAAGTAATGTAATTTCTTCTTCTGAAAATTGATTATATACATCCAAATTTCTCACAAAGGTAGTACACACTGAATTTTCGATTGGCGATCTTATCGAAAGCATATGAACATAATCTGGTCTTACGAAATGATTTGCCAAGTCTTTATGAAAATTGATTGATTGATATGCTTTTTGAGATTGCGTGTTTTGAAGTTTTTTTGATGGATAAATATCCTGAAAAACATCTCCATTGTTAACATTTACATAGCCAATTGCTGTACTAGATGACAAATGTGAAATTAGAGCTAAACAAGCTTCTGAAATAAAGGTTTTCTTTAATTCATATTTCGACAATACTGGTTTTTCATTATCAAAAACTGGAACATTCTCATCGTATGGCATATTTTTAATAAAAAGGAATGGTTTTTCTATAAATGGGCCATTGCTAAATTTTTTAAATACACTAACAAACTCTTCAAAGTTATTTAGCTCAAGTATTTTATTTTTTATTCCATCTACCTGAATAGAAAATGCTTCATATTGTTTATAAGGATCGGCTGTTATTTCAGAAAATAAATTTTCTAAAATAAATTTTTGTTCATTAGTTAGAATATAATCTTCTTCCATTTCACATATTGTATTATTTTTCATATTAAGCCTACTTTAGTGTTGTTAGCTCAAAAAAGAATATATAAATTTTCTTAACATTTTGTTGTGAAAAGCTTGTTTGTTTTGCCAAAAAGTTAGTCATTAAAAAAATTTTTACTTTTCACACAATTAAAAATAGTTCATCTTATCTTAACAATTATGTTTTATAAGCCTTATCAATTTTTTTTGGGAGCATACAGAATCAGGTATAGACAGAAACATAAAAAATGGTTATGCAAACTTCACTTAATTAAATATTTTTTATTTATATATAAAGATAGTAGATTTATTGAATAAATTATGTTTAATAGACAAGGTCAGTTAACTAAAATTTTAATTTTATTATGCAAACTCTATAGTTAACGAGTAATTATTATTTAACCATCTTTTAACTTTTTATATCTTATGGAACATTCAATAAAACTTTCTGTTAGAACTTACACACAAATGATTCATGGACATGATCATCCTTATCACCAAATTCTTATACCAATTTTTGGGAAAATTGATCTTCAAATCGATGGTTGCTGGATAAATATTTCATATGGCAAGGCTGCTGTAATACGTAAAAATTTATTTCACCATTTTAAAGCTGATGAAAAATTTCGTTTTATTGTACTTGATCTAAATTGCCTACCAGAAAATATTTGTGACAAAAAAGTTTTTACTTTAGATGAGAGTCTATTGAAGTACATTTCATTTGTTGATGAAAAACTTATGAATGATCACAACATAAATCTAGAAAAATCTATGTCTAACCTATTATATGAACTTTTAGAAAACTTGAAGTTTAAAGGTGAACTAGATACCAGAATTTACAAGGTAATCAATATCATTTCTGAAAATATTAACCATCAATATAGTTTAGATGAGCTTTGTTCAATTGCTCACTTAAGTAAAAGCCAGCTCAAAGTTCTTTTTAAAAAAAATATAGGATTATCCATAAGAGAGTACTGTAGTAATGAAAGAATGAAAAAAGCTGTGAGCCTTTTAGTTAATACTGACATGCCTCTAACTATCATTGCAGCGCATTGTGGATATCAAAACTTGTCAGCTTTCTCAAAGAGGTTTTCTGAATACCACGGAATCCCTCCTACAAAATATAGAAGCAAATAACTAGCTATTTGACAAAATAAACAAGCTTTCCAGTAAAAACATACATGAAAAACTATTTAGTATTTCTAAAGTTCTTATGGGAATACAATATTATGAAAGTTATTGAGCATAAAACTGATTTATTAGATTCTATAAAAAAATTAAAATCTATCTACCAAGAAAATAAGGTGATATTTATAGATGGAAAAAGAGTAAGTGAACTTTTAAAGATGTTGGGCGCGAGCGAAAATGATATTGAGAAGTTGCGATTTGTTAGTGATAATTTAAAAAAAGATCCTACTTTAAATTTTAGAGAATCCAGAAGTGGTCGTTTTGTATTTGATTTTAAAAGAAATACTATCTATAGAACTGAATTTCAACCTTTTATTTTATCTAAACAAGAAGATTTCGTGCGACATGACTCTGGGAAAATACGACATTTTTATGGTATAAGCGAAAGCCTTTCTGATAATTCAGCCTTTCAGGCCTTATTAAAATTAAAACACCTCCTTATACAAAATATTTCATTTTCTCCTAGACCTCACCTTGATTATAAGTCTAAAGATTGGGTGACTACAGTTTTCCATCTTAGAACGATTACTGATAGTCAAACTGTAGGTGAACCAGCTTTAGAGGGTGTTCACTCAGATGGTGTAGATCATACTATGACTGTTTTATTTGGTCATAATAATATGGGGATAAATAGTGCAATCTCATATATTCATTCAATGGATCAAAAGACGAGTATAAGCACAAAAGAAGCAGATCCATCACATATTTTAGGGCAGTTTCAACATTGGGATTTTTTAGATACTTTACTTATAGTTGACCATGAACGTAAGCACAGTTTAACTGCTGTTAAACGTTTAGATGAAAGATATAATGCAACAAGAGATATGCTTATATTGTTTACCCGAAAACCTACTTTAATGACACATATTTCATATCAATTTGACTCTAAAGAAGCTCATCCAGATTATCCAGTAGAATTTCTAGCCTATCATCAAGGAAAACTCCTTGAATCAATCTAATTTAACTAACAAGTTATTTCCTGTAATCTTTTTAATTATTTGGAGCTTGGGTGCAATTTTCACTAAACTTGGATTGCACTATTCTTCGATTTGGAGTTTTCTATTTTTAAGATCTTCAATTGCCTTAATATTACTATTTTTAATTATAATTTTTCATAGGCAAAAGAAAGACCTTTTTCCAAAAAAAGAACAAATATTTAAAATCATACTTACTGGTCTTTTACTTCAGTTTTTATATTTAGTATTTTATTTTTACTCAATTGAAACAGGCATTTCACTAGGCCTAGTAATTTTAGTTCTTGGTACTCAACCGCTATTAACTGTTTTCTTCAATATTAAATCACTAACTTTATCAAAATTTTTATTAGTAATAATTAGCTTTACAGGATTATTTATCACAGTTACAAGTTATAAATCTTCCAATAATTTCAACTTATTGGGATTTATTTTTTCTTTTATCGCACTTTTATCAATTACAATAGGTACATACTTACAATCGAAAATTCACTCTAACATTTTATCAGCTTTAGCAATACAAACATTTATTACATGGCTGTTCTTTTTTATAATAATTTTATACAGTGGATTGCACGTAACATGGAATATTTCTTTTATAGCATCATTACTTTGGATGGGTGGTGTTGTCTCTGTTATTGCATTTCTTTTACTAAATTACATGCTTTCAAAAAATACAGCAGAAAATGTCAGTATGTTATTTTTACTTCTCCCTATATCAACATTTATATTGGACGCTATTATATTTAAAACCCCCTTCCCTCTAACTTCAATGATTGGAGTATTGATAGTAATGGTCTCAGTTTTTATATTTCAAAAAAAGTTCCGTAATAACTAGAATAGACTATTTTAAAATCTCCTATAGTCTATTCTAGTTCTTTATTTAAATATTCTATAATGTTTCAGTCAATTCTATTCCTACTAACTTTATACCCATCCCAGCAAAAAATAATCTAGCAACCTTTCCCTGTCATCCACACTATTTGAATCTAAAAGCTGAACCATCGCCCCATCAATCACAAATAAAAACATGTGCGCATCGGGTTTTGAGGCCGTACTTTTTACCGTTAAAAGTAAATTATAAATTTCATTGATTAACCAGTTTCGATAGTTAACTACAACCTGATAAGCCTTGGGATGTGTTTTCGAAATTTCAAAAATAGCTTTAAACGGCAAATGGTAAAGCCCTTCTAAGTCGGCATGTAAGAAGTAAATTTTGCGAAGTTTTTCAATTACGGTTAAATCTTTCTGAACGTAGATGATTGAAAGCACCTCTTCTTTTAATCCATCTTTTTGAAAGGTCAGACTCATTTCAATGAGGCGTTCTTTTGAGTGAAAGTAATTATAAAACGTGGCTTTCGGCATCTTTGCTGCTTCAATAATTCGGTCTACCCCGACATTATGAAAGCCATAATTGTTAAAAAGATAACGGGATGTATGAAGCACGCTTAAAGCACGAAATGGAAGATCTGAATGTGGCATAGTTTTACCGTTATAAAATAAATTCTTGTTGTATGTAAATGAGATATAAAATTAGCCATCCTTTTTTTGGAGAAAAAAAGGCATAGCAAAGCTCATAAAGACTGTGCTTGGCACATCTCAAGTTTTATTGTTGATTACGTTTTTTGGTCGTGACGATTTAAAGCTTGAAAAGCCTATAGCCCATCAAACTGCTCTAAAAGTTTAAGTTGTTTCGTTATAGCTTTTGGCAGAGGCTGCCAAGAAATAATGAATGTGCAAAGCCAACTCCTTTTTATTTGGAGTTCTGCCAAAACATTATAAATTATGGTGGCAGAACGAAAGAGGGTTAGCAGACTGGTTTCGACTCCAGCACACCCGAGGGTGTCCCTCTCCCGTCCTACCGCTACGGGAGGGAACGAGATGTGCACACAAAACTATTCCTCAGAAGAAATAATCCTGATGTGGTCGAAAAAACGGTCTGCTAAAACCGACTGGCAATGTAGGCCAGCAGGCAAAGAATAGTATTCAACCCTCTTTCAGTCAAGCACACGAAATGACAATCGTATTAAAATAGATCATTAAAAAGTAAGGATAAATAATTGAGTTTCACTTACGCTTTCATATAATTATTGATTGTATAGTCGTGCAAATTAAAAAATCCCTCACATGAGAGATTTCCTATAATCAATTCTGTTTGATAGGCTCAAGTAGATCGCGAATATCTTTACTTTTTATATCAGTAACTTTAATCATTACCTTTTTTTTACTTATCATTCAGATCCATCTAGTCTAGCCTGACGAGTTTCTGTTAATTCTGCATGTAGTTTATTATATTCGTCACGTGTGATATGACCTGTCACTAATAACGTGCGTAATGTGCCATAAAGAAAGCCAATATCATAACCCAAAGCATAATCACTAACTTTATCTTCTTTAGATGAATTTCTAATGCCTTCAATACCTTGATTTAACCAATCTAATGCATCTTGTGTAGAGTATTCCATAATTTATAGATCTATATTAACAGCCCAAATATTAATAATGATCTATCTAATAAAGCAAATATAAATATTAAAAAATCTCTATTTATACTATTAGATGATCGCCCCACATGAATACGCTTTGGACCAATTTTCCTCACCCAAACTCCAGCAAAAAATATTTAAGCATGCGTTCTCTTTCATCCTTAATAAAGTCGGTTTCTGAGTAAGATAAAAGTGTAACTTTTCAAGTGAGCTTCTATCTGCGGTCTATATATTCTAGGTAGCCTCTACCTACGAATGGCTGATCATAAAATTTACCTTGCCATGCATATGAAGAAACAAAACCAGCAGCTAATCCGAAACAATATGGCGTGTCTACATGCGCTGAAATATCTAACACTTTTTGATTATTGTGATGAGCAATCCAGCGAAAAGTATTTGGTAAATTCATTGAAAAATTATCAGGAGTAATCTGTGGTTCTTCTTGAAGACTGGTTACTTCAAAAAGTATATCTCCGTTGTATTGAATTGACGTTCCATCTATATGACGATAGTAAACAGAAGTCAAAATTGGTTGGTCTTCATAGCAAATAAAAGCCAACAATAACTGCTGTTCATGATCAATATTAATGACTTGATAACTAAAAACTTTTACTGGAAGTTGTATATTATCAACTAGCCATTTGTTCTTTAGCATTGAGGTAGCTATAGCTTTCCATGATTCAAGAGTACATAGTCCCTCAATCCTCTCACTATACCCCTTTTGCTTGATATGGCCTTCATAATGCATGAGAACACTAAAGTGCTTATAAAAGTCACTATAGGCAAACCATGAAATAGCTTTTGTAGGTTTTAAATAAAGTTTTAGCTCTAAGTCTTCCCTTTTCGTAATTAATATAAATCCATCACCGTCCTCGTGCATGACAGTTTGATTGTCAAAATTAATAGCAAAAGGAGTTTGGTTAAACTTGATATCATTTTTAATTGAAAAAGTTCTATAAGCTTCCGACGTTGTCGATAAAGCAGTTCCATGTACCAAAGAAGCTGTATCACCTTTGCCATCTTTAGACATTTGATAATTAGTATCTGTAATCGTAAATCCTACATAACCTAAAACTGAAGCCCATGATAAGTATCTAAATGGTTCAGGTAAGTCGGGTATCATGATTCCATAATGTGTACTACCAAAGCGTTTGTACAAAGTATGAGGAGTGAGTTCAAAATCTTTTGGCAATGTTGATTGTCGCTCTGGTGTAACAGCTCCTAATAATGCCCCTGAAAGCTTAGCAACTTTTTGATTGGCTTTGTCCTTAAGACTCTTTGGTAATCTATGGCTTGAGATTAGCATTATTTAAGATCCTTTATTTTTATCTGCTTAAAAGATTGAGTTCCATATTAGAACTAGATGATTTCAAGTTGAATGTTAATAAGGGACATTTTATCTTACACACACCTCCCACCTTTAAAATAAAAAATAAAAATCAATACTTTAAAATTAATTTCAACTAACTTATCACCTTTATAGCTTATATTTTCAACTCGATTTTTCCCATAACTTTTGATCAATTTAGGTCTATAAATTATTAAAAAGTAAGGATAAATAATGAAAATTTATTGTTAAATTGGGTTTTATAAAACCCTTATTAATCAAAAGGCTATCCACTTCTTAAAAGATGCGACTTGCAAAAACTCATCTACAGTAATATTTTAGAGCAATTACTCTAAAGTGAGATCTAATAATGAAAACTATAAAAATTGGTTCATATAACTGGATGCAAGCTACAAATGGTCAGCTCAGCTTCAAAGAGAAAATTAAGTTAATTCAAAAAATTATGCTGCCGAGTATTAAGGCCTCTATAAAAATAAATTACTTTCGGTTTAAAACTTCCCATGATTTTGATATCGATCAAATCGTAATACCAGATACTCAAATGGTTAAAATCGCACTTGATGAACTAGAGGCTAAAGCAAGTATATCTATCTACAATCATTCATGGCGGACCTACTTCTGGGGAGCTGCCTTAGGCAATATACAAAAACAGCAATTTGACCATGAATCACTTTTAATAGCCTCACTTTTTCATGATATTGGCTTAACTGAGCAACATATTCACAGTAAAGGTTGTAATTGTTTTACCTATGAGAGTGCTAAACAATTTGAGCTAAAGGCTAAAGAACATAGCTTTGATGAAAAGAAAAGTGAAGTTATTAGAGATGCTATCTGCTTACATATGAATGGCTATATAGATCATTCTGACCCAGCAGAAATTACTCTATTACAGCAAGGCGCATCCTGTGATGTGATTAGTGATGGTCTATATAGACTTCCCCTATCTTTTAGAAATGAAATTTTAGAAAAATACCCTAGAAAACAATTTAATAAAGAATTTATTGAGCTTATTGATTTAGAGAGAAAAAGTGTTCCAAATTCACGGACAGGTTTATTATCTGAACTTGGTTTACCGCTCATGATTAAGGCAAATACATTTAAAGAGTAATAATCTTTTTACTTTTGCGTTTCCGATATTGTGAAGGAGTTTCACCAGTCCAATATTTGAACGCTCTAGAAAAAGCTGAAGGCTCAGAAAAGCCTAGCAAGTAAACCACTTCATCACTTTTTAACTGTGTGTTTTCTAACAAATCACGTGCAAGCTTTTGACGGTATTCATTTAATACTTTTTCATAGCTCGTACCAATTTCTTTTAAGTCAGTTCTTAAGGCTTTTGAAGTGATATTGAGTGTTTTAGCAATATCATCTATTTTAAAATTTCCTGATTTAAGTTGATCTTGAAGAGTATTTTCGATTTTAAAAACCAGTTCATGCTTTTCTATCTGAGTTAAAGATTCTTCAATAATAGTCTCATGGATTTTATTTAATGTTTTATTAGCTGCCACAGAAGAGTCATTTAAAATATCGGCATTAAACTTGATACACCCTTCAGGCATATTGAAATATACAGGACATCCCCAGATCTCTTGATATTGCTCTGCATCCGCACCTTCACGATAAGTCAGCCACACTTCTAAGGGCTTAAATTTTTCATTAGAAACATGTTTTAAATATGCTAATAAAATTGAGATCGCACATTCTAAATAGTGCCGAATAGAATGCTCTAAACCAATCAAGTAAGCATCCTCTCCTTTTACCTCAAGCTTTAAAACATCAAATGCACTGGTAAATAGATGATAATATTTTATTGCTGTATTTAAACCTTGGCCGAAAGTAGAACTACTTAAAAATACATATTCAAATAAATCGCCACGTAGTACAGGCATTCGCCCGCCTACGACTAACCCAATATCTTTATTACCACTGACCTTTTCAGCAACAGCCCAAAATTTCTCTTGAATACGATTGTCATATCTTACGTTTTTATCTGGGATATTCAGTGCATGCTCTAAAAAATTAACACTTGAAAAGATAGCATCTGTATCTAATCCCATGTCTTTCATTGTTAAATAAGTTAGCCAAGGAAAGATGCCCGCATCACTACGAATTTTTGATTCTTTTATAGACATGCTCACAATTACAAACTCAATCGAAAACAAAGCAATAGCTGAGTAAAATACCACCTAACTAAGTTAACAATAAAGTTTTTATTCAGTATGAACCGTAAGTTTATAGCTCTTATACATGTAAATGTAATTTTGAAAAACGCCCTGACCCGATGTAAAAAGCAGAGCGTATTGAAGACAAGTGCTTGATTAAACTTTAAGATTATTTCGGGTCTATGTATTCAATATAGGCTCTACCTTGTATTGGTTTCCCTTTAAATAGCCCATTATATTGGTAACTTCCCGCATAGCCTCCCGCCATACCATACTTAAAGTCACGGTTAGTAATACCATCAATTCTAATGAGAAGATTTCCATGATCATCATCCACTTGCCAACTAAATTTATGTGGTAAGCGCATGCTAGTTCCATCTGGAGTCGTAACTCTTTCAGGTTCATATTCGTGAACAGTAGATTTAAAACCACGAGAATAAATACCCCCATGGTCATCTAGCGAGCGCACATAGACTCTACTTTGCAACGTTAAACCTAATGGACCGAACGTATCCACGAATAAAACTTGGGTCTTTTCATCAATATTCAAAATTTGATACGTAAAAAAGTTAAGTGGAAGATTAATATTAATGGCGCGGGCATATTCGTAAGTACATAAACCCTTAATTTCTGTTTTTACACCTGCTTGCTCTACATATCCTTGGTACTCACATAGCAAAGCCCAATGATCATATGCTCCCCCTACAAGATTAGCGAAGTGCGCAATTTTATCTGTTGCTCGAAGCTTTAAATCAAAATTAAAGTTGTGACCTTCACGGTGAGCATGAAATTCGGGGTATGTTCCTTCAATAGTTACATCATTGCCAAACTTTAAGTAGCTACCATTGGTCACTAATGTGCAATCTTTTTCTACACTATAGCCATTAAAGTGATCAGGGGTTCCAGTAGCTGTACCAATTAAAACGTTAGCCGTATCTATATCACTTGTCTTGATTAAATGTTGATTTCGAAATAGCTTAATTTGAGGTTGTCCCACGACCACAATAATATTTAGGAAATTAAAAGGTTCAGGTAAATTTGGAATCATAATGCCATAGTGAACACAGGTGTATTTTCCTTGCGGCGTACTAACCGAAGTATCTGGATTAAAAGATTTACTATTTACTAAACCCGAACGATCAATATTATTTGTAATTCTAGCTGGCAATGAAAAGCGCATATATTCCTTCCTCAACAACAATGATCAGCCATTTTTGATTTCAAAAGGGCTGTACCTGTAAAGCAACTCCTAGAGGAATAGTAATTTCATTTTTTCTTTTTTTTTTGACATTGCTGTACTCAACCACAATCACACTATGTCAATTTTTTAATAAACTAAAATTCTAACTTTCTTCTAATCCATAACTGTTTGAACGAAAGTTTGGTATGAAAAATATGAATAAAATTATGTTCATAAAAAACCTCTTCAGACTTCGCTTGAAATTTCAGTTAACAACTGTTTTATAGTCCTTAGTCTGAGTATGCCTTACCATAGCTAAAAGATATAAGCTTGAAGGCATCCGTTGCAATGAATGACTCAGTTAAGTGGTTAGAAACTTTAAATAAAATTACTGGTATTGCTCAAACAGGTTTACATTATTCAAAAGATGTTTATGACAAAGAACGTTATGAACAACTCTTAGGACATATTGAGTATTTATTAGAATTAAAAGAAATCAAAACAGAAAAATTTATTGATAACGTGCTCCAAGATGTAGGTTATGCCACTCCAAAACTAGATGTCAGAGCAGTTGTTTTTAAAGAAAATAAATTATTATTAGCAAAAGAAATTGGAGATGGACGATGGTCTGTTCCGGGTGGATGGGCGGACGTGGGTTACTCAGCGTCGGAAAATGCTGAAAAAGAAGTTCTGGAAGAGACAGGTTTTCGAGTTAAAGCCATTAAATTATTGGCTTTAACAGATAGAACCAAACACTCCCATCCTCCTATGTTTTTACATGTGTATAAGGCTTTCTTCTGGTGCGAAATTATTGATGGTGAACTAACACCAAGCATTGAAACACCCGAAGTTGGATTCTTTGGTAGAGATGAGTTGCCGCCTATTTCTACAGCACGGGTAACAGAAAAACAAATACAGCAATTTTTTGATTATTTAGAGTCAATACCAGAAGTTACTCAATTTGATTAATTAAAAATTCAATATAAGGCAGAATCCTTATATTTGGAGTTCTGCTTTCATAATGGAATATGTCGTTTTTAGCGAAACCCATATTGTTTAGCTCGCCAAACTACAATGAATGTAATAAATAACAATATTAAAAGTACTAAAGGAAAAGTGCTCACTCCGAAATTACTGAGTAAGAAGCCACCAATAATTCCCCCGCCAGCAATAGCGATATTCCAAACAGTCACTAACATCGACTGAGCAATATCAGCCATATTGGTTGTAGTCTTCGCTAATGCAGTTTGAAACAATGTCGCAGCGCCACCAAACGCGACTCCCCAAATTCCGATTGCCACATAAACGATAACCGCATAATTACCCATGACCGCAAGTAAAAGAGCGGAAAAGCCAAATAATATGATGCTAGTGAGTGTCAATAGGCGTGAATGTTGGTCAATCAACACACCTGTAATGAAGATACCTAATAATGATGAACAGCCGAATATGAGTAGAATGATGTCCGTATTTTTAGCTAAATCAGCAATTGTTAAAAATGGAGCTATGTACGTATATAGAATATTGTGTGCCAGAACAAAGCTTAAAACAGTAAATAATATAGGCCTGACCCCAGGCAAAATGAACACCTGATTTAAAGATATACGTTTAGCCCTAGGCTGCCCCTCAAAGTCAGGTAATGTTAGGAATCCCCACACGACTAAAATAATTGCAAAAATACTCATAATACCAAAAGCCATTCGCCAACCGAACAATTGACCAAGGTAAGTACCTGCTGGCACACCTAGCGATAAAGCCAATGGTGTTCCTAACATTGCTATTGCTATCGCACGCCCTTTTAAGTGTTCTGGTGCCATTCGTGTTGCATATCCAGCTAGCAAGGCCCAAAGTAACCCTGCTGAAATACCAGCCAGAAATCGAGCTGCCATTGTTAAAAGATAACTTGTAGATAGCGTTGTAATTAGGTTCGTGAGAGCAAAACCCAATAGAGCAATTAATAACAATGGCTTACGTCGAATACTCTGCGTCGCATTCGTTAATGGAATGGCTGTTAATAAGGACCCAATTGCATATATCGTAATTGTTTGTCCGGCTAAGGATTCAGATATATTTAAACCAGATGCTAATTGAGGCAATAACCCAGCAGGTAAGGCTTCTGTCAAGATCGTAACAAACGCTCCCATAGCGAGGATGAGTAAAGGAACGATAGGCAACCGATCATTTGAACGTGAGCTGTTCATTCGACTACTCCTATCGCTTTATAAACTGCATCGCGTAGGTCCGTGACAAACTTTCCAGACATGCCTTCATAAAGTGTGTTTGTAAATGCGATGACACTCAGATTATGTTTTTTATCGACAAACCATGAATGACCGTAAGCGCCTCCCCAACGCCATGTTCCCTCTGATTCTGGTGATAGTATTTGCTGAGCGTTTCTTAATACTGAAAATCCGAGACCAAAACCAAAGCCCGGCGCATTAGGTAACTCATAACCACCCGTTTGATCTTTTGTCATTTCAGCGATTAATTCAGTGGGTAAAAATAATGAATCATCCTGACGAAGAGCTTCTAATAAGCTAAAAAAATCCTCAACGGTTCCGGCCATTCCTGCACCACCTGAGAAAAATGCTTGAGAATTAAAAATACGGCGTGGACTAAAATTAATTCCAACACATCCTTCAAATGGTGAAACAACCTCTTCTTCTAATAAAATATGAGGTTCAGGACTATCACTCACATAAGCAGTTGCTACATGTTGGTTATCTGGTACAACAAAACCAGTATTGTTCATTTTCAATCGATCAGTGACTAACTCTCTAACCGCTTGATCTAAAGGCTTGCCATATACTTTTTCGATTAATGCGCCTAATACATCTGTTGCTAAAGAGTATCCCCACTCTTTCCCTGGTTCATACAGTAAAGGTACGGTAGCAATTCGACGTACGTTCTCTTCCAAACTAATATTGGATGAATCCATGCCATCCGATACGCCTGCTTGCGAATATGTACCACTGCTATCTGGTTCAAGAAACCGATAGCCCAAGCCCGCCGTATGACTGAGTAGTTGGCGTAAAGTAATCGGTACAAACTTTCCATTTTCTAATTTAGGCTGAAAATATGGCAATTGATGATGAATGAATTCATCTAAGTTCAGTTTATTTTGAGCAACTAAAACTAAAGCAGCGGTTGAAACAATAACCTTACTCACTGAAGCTAAACGGAAGACTGTATCCGTTGTCATTGATATTGATCGCTCTCGATCAGATAACCCCAATGCTTCACGATGTATCACTTTCCCATGTTGAGCCACAATAACCGCAGCACCTACTAACTGGTTATTATCTATCGCTTTTTGAACAACATTTTGAACGAGGCTTAAAGAGATCGATGGTACGGTGTTATTTGATACGGACTCTTTAGAAATCATAGTAAAAACTTCTTTTCATATTCGAGATTTATATACTAGGAAGTCTCCTATTAAAGAAAAAGTCGGTTATAGTTCCTTGTTATACGGAAGTTTTGTTCCGTAATAAGGAGAAAAGAATGGATAGCCTGAATGGATTTACCGTATTCGTTAAAATCGCTGAGACTGGAAGTATTGTGGCGGCAGGACGTTCATTAGGAATTTCAGCTTCTGCTGTTGGTAAGAGCTTGATTCGCCTTGAAGAAAAGATTGGTGTACGACTTTTTCATCGTAATACACGTAGTATTAATCTGACTGCTGAAGGAATATTATTTTTAGAACGTAGTCGACGCATACTGGCTGAAATTGAAGCAGCAGAAATGGAGTTATCGCAAGCAATCAAGTCCCCACAAGGACGATTACGTGTGAGTTTGCCTTTAGTAAGTTCACTGGTATTGCCTGTACTGGGTGACTTTATGCAGGAATATCCAGAAATAGAATTAGATCTTGATTTTACAGACCGATTGGTCGATGTGATTGAAGAAGGATTCGATGCTGTTGTTCGTACTGGTATTCCAACAGATTCACGTTTAAAAGCCTCAAAACTGGGTACTTTTAGACAATTACTCGTCGCCTCTCCTGCCTATTTACTTCAACGTGGAAGGCCCACTGTACCTGCTGATTTATTAAAACACTCTTGTTTACATTATCGATTTTCTCATAGCGGCAAGCTTGAGAAATGGCCCCTAAAAACAACCGAAAACGAACCAGAGTTACAACTTCCTATATCTATGATTTGTAATAACATTGAGACACGAGTTTGTTTTGCGCTAAAAGGGCGAGGAATTGCTTGTTTGCCAGACTTTTCTATCAAAGAATTATTGAATACTAATCAATTAGTTCAAGTATTACCGGAGTTTGTAGATAGAACTGGCGTATTTAATGTACTCTGGCCAGCAAGTAAACATCCATCCCCGAAAGTTCGAGCATTTGTTAATTTCTTATCTCAACATATGTTTGAGAAATAAAGAATATGATGTGCTAGATAAAGAGCTATTTGTCAAAATTGACGGACAAGACGGGTAACAGGTAAAGAATAATCTTCAATATTGTTTTATTTCAAATAGATTTTTCTGTATCACCTCTTTAGGTGTGACCTTCGTTTTTAATTTAAAAAAATAATAAGTTTTATGCTTTAAGCATTTAATGATGACTTATTTTCATTAAAGTAAACCTAAATTTATTAGATGCTTACAACATATTGATCTAGATTTTTTAATGCAAAATTAATCACCTGAGAAAGCTCTTCTTGCGAATATCCATCTCTTGCTTGAACAGATAATCCATGCAGAACGAGCGCGTAATATTGCCCTAAGGTTTTAGGGTCAGCCTCTGCCACCAATTGTCCCTCTGATTTTGCCTGAACAAATCGATCGACCAGACTTTGGCCCCGTGCAATACGTTGTGCTTTCATCCAGTCTAAAACAGCTTGGTTTTCTTCGCCTAGCACGCTCGCTGCTGACACGACCATGCACCCATAGGAATGGTTGGCTTGCGTGTAAAGCGCTAGCGCATCTTTAAATAATTGGTTGATTGCATCTTTAATATTTTTTTGCTTTAAAGCATTTAACGCAAAATTACCTTCGTTCTTTTCATAGTGATTTACGGCCTCTCTAAACAAAGCCTCTTTTGAGCCAAATGCTTTATAAATTCGAGCTGAAGCAATCCCCAAAACTTCAACTAAATCTGACATTGATGTGCCTTCATAGCCGTGAAGCCAGAAGAAATCTCTCGCTTTTACGAGGGCTTCTTCTCGATCAAACTCTCTTGGTCTACCAGCCATAATGACCCTTTATCAAACTTAGTACGTCTTTTTATTATTATTCGAAAAAAATATTTTCACAAATAAATCAATGAGATTTATTCAAAATAGTCCCGTTTTGTTTTGATTTTCAAATAAAAAGTTGTTTTTATCCAAAATTCAGCCTATTGTTTGTCGATCGACAACTAATTAGGTTTTATTATGAAAACCATCAAAGGCCCTAGTATTCATCTTGCTCAATTCAGTGATGATGTTTTTCCTTTTAACCGCCTAGAAGATATTGCTGCTTGGGTATCAGGCCAAGGCTTTGAAGCGGTACAACTTCCTGCTTGGGATAAGCGTTTATTTGATGTCAATTTGGCAGCAGAAAGCCAAGATTATTGCGATGAAATATTAGGTACTTTAAACAATCATGGCTTAAAAATTAGTGAGTTAACGACTCATATTTTTGGTCAGTTAATGGCTGTGCACCCTGCTTATGACTCAATGTGCGATAACTTTGCCCCCTCTCATTTGCATGGCAATTCAGCGGCTAGAACCGAGTGGGCAAAACAGCAAATGCTCGCTTCAATTCAGGCATCTGCCCGCTTAGGGCTTAAAGACATGGGGACATTTTCTGGTTCGCTGGCATGGCCTTATGTATTTCCATTTCCTCAAAGACCGTCAGGACTCATCGAAACGGCGTTTGATGAATTAGCGCGTCGCTGGCTTCCTATTTTGAATGCTTGTGATGAACAAGACGTCAACCTTTGCTATGAAATTCACCCCGGTGAAGATTTGCATGACGGCATTACATTTGAAATGTTTTTAGAGCGAACTCATAACCACCCACGTTGTAATATTCTTTTTGACCCAAGTCATTTTGTTTTGCAACAACTGAACTATGTGGAATATATCGATATCTATAAAGATTTCATTCGCATGTTTCATGTTAAAGATGCCGAATTTAATCCAACAGGCCGCCAAGGAATGTACAGCGGCTATCAAAGCTGGGGAAATCGAGCGGCTCGATTCCGTTCTACGGGTGATGGTCAAGTTGACTTTAAAGCGATTTTTTCCAAGTTAGCACATTACGACTACGAGGGCTGGGCAACGTTGGAGTGGGAATGCTGCCTGAAAAATAAAGATGATGGCGCACGCGAAGGTGCCGAGTTTATTAAGCAAAATATTATTCATGTCACCGATAAAGTGTTTGATGACTTTGCTGCAGCCCCTGTGAATCAGACTCAAATTAATCAGTTATTAGGTATTTAAGGAATCGTAAGAGAACTCAACATGAAAACTCAATTATTCAATGAAAACTCATATAAAGAATTCCATCATCATTACACTCACATCGAAAGTAAAAAATTACACTACGTCACTTTAGGGGAAGGTCCAGCTGTATTGCTTATTCCGGGTTGGCCGCAGACATGGTATGCGTGGCACAAAGTCATGGTTGAACTGGCGAAACAGGGTTATCGAGCAATCGCAGTTGATTTACCCGGAACAGGAAATTCAGCTCCACTGGATGGAAGTTACGATACGGGGCGTATTGCTAAAATTTTATCGATGCTCATGACTGAACTTGAATATCCAACTTATTCGGTTGTTGGTCATGACATTGGTATGTGGGTTGCCTATGCGCTTGCATCTGACTTTCCTGAGTCAGTGACTCGTCTTGCGGTAACAGAAGCAGTGATTCCCGGTTTAGCGCCCGCACCACCTATTTTTGTTCATCCGAGTGAAAATATCTTTCTTTGGCATTTCATGTTTAACCAAACCCTAGATTTACCCGAAGCTTTAATCACAGGCCGTGAAGATACTTATTTAAATTATATGTTTGATAAATGGTCGTGGCACAAAGATAAAGTGGCGATTGAAACTTATATTGAAGCCTATAAAATTCCGGGTCGATTAACGGCGGGTTTTAATTATTACCGTTCTATTCCAGAGACCATACGCCAAAATAAAATGAGAGAAACTAAAAGTTTAGACATGCCAGTTTTAGCAATAGGTGCTGAACATGCCACAGACAATGCACCTTATGAAACCATGAAGAAAGTTTCACCTTATTTAACGAGTGCAATTGTAAAAGACTGCGGTCATTTCATTATGGAAGAACAGTCAGAAACATTTAGTTCTCTCATTTTAGATTTTTTACAGCAGGAAAAAAGCCATGCCATTACTTGCTGAAATTGAAAACTGGCTCAAGTCCAAACCAAGTACACAAGAAGTAAACTCCTTGCAAGAGCTAAGGGAACAAGTAGATAAAGACATTATTGATCAGCAAGGCATTCAACATGATGCAAGCTATCAGCAAAGTTTTCATGTTGCTGTTTCTGATGGTGCGGAAATCGAGGTTCGTGTTTATGTTCCCTATTCCCTAGAAAACGCTGAGCAACGGCCCGCTTTAGTTTTTTCTCATGGTGGAGGCTGGTGCCTCGGAAGTTTAGACGCATGGGACCGCTCGTGTCGGTTATTAGCAGAATCAACTCAACAAGTTGTATTTTCTGTGGACTATCGATTGGCTCCAGAGTTTAAGTTCCCTACACCTTTAAATGATTTTTTTACGGCATTCCGCTATATCAGTGAGAATGCTTCACAGTTTGGAATTGACTCAAACCGTATTGCTGTAGGTGGAGATAGTGCGGGCGCAAACATAGCTGCGGCCACATGCCTCATGGCAAAACAACATCCAGAAATTAAGGTGAGCCATCAACTTCTTTTCTACCCAGCCTTAGATGCAACAATGAGTAGCAATTCTTATAGCCAATACGCTGAAGGTTATGGTTTGGACTCATCCACAATGGTTTATTGCTGGGATCAATATGTGCCGCATGAAAGTGAAAAACAGAATGAACTTGTAAGCCCGTTACTCGCTCAGTCTTTAGAAGGACTACCGGATGCGACCATTTTTATTTGTGAATATGATCCCGTTCGCGATGACGGTGAAAGATATGCTCAAAAACTGTGGGATGCTGATATTCAGGTGAACTTTCATTTATTAGATGGAATGATTCATGGTGCTATTCACATGCTGAACATTAGTCCCGAAAAGGTAAAATCTATATATAGTAAAATTCGTATGTAGATATATTTTTCCATTATTCAAACATATTGCTTAGTCGGGCCACTCTTTAAAATTGTTTAATTACACATCTGGAGTGGCCCAATTAAATTTTAACTATGGATGTCGGTTATCCGAGTTACGCTTATGACACCGTGAACTTAACGCTATTATTTTGATAGATTGGCGTAATATCCTTGCCATTCAGTGTCACTTTTTTGTAGGTGCCTTGGACTTTTTTAGCTGATAACACCGTATACGTTCCTGCCGCTAAATTGTCTTTTGTGACGAGCTGCAATGTTCCATTTAAAGTAAGCGTATTTGCCACCTGAACTGCTGGAAGTACATTCGATTTAAAAGTGATGTTGAATGTGGTCCCTGCAAGCTGAGTTAAATGACCCGCAATGTTAACTGTTTTAGCTGAGTTGGTTTTTAATAGGCTATTTTCATGCATATAAATATCGCCTTGACCAGCACCATGCTCAGACAATATTTCTAAACCACCTTGCTTTAAATCAATACCGCCCGTAAATGAATTATTTCCTGTCAGTGCTAAAATTCCCGTGCCTGATTTAGTGAGTTTACCTGCACCCGTAATATCATTACTCCATTGGTCATATTGGCTAAAGCCACCTAAACTTGCATCCATGGTCAGATTTACATCACCATCAAAGCTGCCATAACCTGCACCCGCTCTAAACAGGTTTAAGCGACCGTAGCCTTCTACGTCATCCATGACAGGATAACCCGAAGCAAGCGCAGTCGATTTCAAAACTACACGGCGCTGATCGGCAGTTAAATAAGGAAGTCTGGTTTCCAATATAACTTCGGCCCCTTTAGGCACTGTTGCTATTTTTGTTTTATCGCCAATTTGGTTAAAACCATAGGTCATCCAGTGATTCACCTGCAGTTTTAATTTTTCAAGATCGGCAAAACGGTCATTCGCGTCATAAGGTGTTTTAGACAAACTATAAAATGATTCAAACGTTGAGCTATTGGTTTCTTTCATAAGCTGTGTTTGAGCTTGTAAATAAGCTTCTTTTCGTTGCTCTACAGTCATGGCATTTAAGTTTGCAACATCTGCGGCAATCGACTGAAGTCGTCCACCAATCACGTCCATGGCTGAATGCATTCCCGCAATAATACGTGAATCACCCAAATCTAAACCACGCGCAATCAGTTCCTGATAACGCTGAGGTATTAAATAAGCCATCGCAATTGCATTTCGGCCAGCTTCAGCCGTATGTCCACTTGGGAATCCACCGTCAGTTGCAGGCGTACTACTTTTCGCAGACTCTAAAGTAGGCACTACAATAACTTCAGAACTCCAACGCCACGGACGAGCATATTTATAAAAACGTTTTGCTGACTCCGTCGATGAGTTATTCCCCATCGCTTGAACAAATTCAACGACTTTTCCAAAGTTGGCGTTTCCATCAGCCGTCGTCAGCCCACTATTATTTCCTTTGTCATCATATTTTACTTGTGCAGCATCGGCTGGTACTGAATTGATTGTTGTGGTCTGCCCAGTAAGCTTTCGCCACGAATCGGTTAATGCTCCCATCCCTGTCGTTACGCTATAACTTTTTCCGCGTCTATCATCTAAATAGGCACGTATAGCTTCTTCTTCTGTACGCTTATGTGTGGTCTGAATTGAATAATTAATATTGTAGTTCAATACATCTGCATTCTTTTTTGTACCGTCCGTACTGTCACCTGGTAAACCTGTCCAGTTTGATGCGACTACAGCCGGAAAGCCATCTTTTGCCTCAGCAGATTGGCCTGCATCTACAAATAAGCTGGAGGGCGTCCATACATCTAAAAATCCGCTCAGCACACGCACCCCAGCATTTGTTTCAACCGTTGCGTAACGTGCATCGCCACGTTGATTGGTCATCCATGAATCTACAATAGTGGTGATATTTGATGGGACTGGAGCAGTATCCTCAAAGCCTACGCCCTTTGGCGCTGCGGGTATTCCTTGATTTGCTGCCGAATTATCATCAGAAGAATTGCTGTCATTACACCCTGAAAAAAAGACCGAACAAGAGATAAGAGAAAGTAAAAGTGTATTTATTTTAAAGCTTGACATGATGTGACCCGTTTAATAAATATTCGTATCTTCCACCATTAATGTTTAGTTGTTATTACATATCACCAGTTAATTTAAATTTATTCTAAACAATATAACTCCACTTTTTACGCTCTATGTTTCTCTAGTAAAGGCTGAAATGGCCCTTTTGCTTATATATTGAAATGTGGTACTTGTTTAAGAAAATCATTTAATGGCATTGGACATCCCCATAAATAGCCTTGAAACTCTGTGCAGCCATTGTTTTTAAAAACGCTAAACTGTTCAGCGGTTTCAATTCCTTCTACTAACACACGAAGGTTCAAATCTAGTCCAATTTTAATAATACCAGTGACTAATTTATTACTACGTTTATCATCCAAAGCTGCTTGTACAAAGCTACGATCAATCTTGATTTGTCTAATGGGCATTTTTTGTAAATAGCTTAAAGATGAATATCCTGTACCAAAATCATCAAGAGAAAGCTGAATTCCTTGTTTAGATAAGATATGCATTTTTTCGATGACGCTCACACAATTATTTAAAGCAATATTTTCAGTGATTTCTAATATGAGTCGAGATGGATTTATCTCATACTGCTGAATCAGCCCGATCACAGTCTGATCAAAGTTTGGTTGCATGAAGTGATCAGCACTAATATTGATTGAAAGTGTAAGATCTTTGGTCTCGTCTTTTTTACTCCAATCTTTTAAAACTTTGCAGGCTTGAGCCAATACCCACTCCCCAATCTCTGGCATTAACCCAAAAGTTTCAGCCGCGGGAATAAAATCTTTTGTGGGAACATAACCTAAAACAGGGTGATGCCATCGTAATAAAGCTTCTGCGCCAATTAGTGTTTCAGAAGCATTGATTTGCGGTTGATAAAAAAGCTCAAATTGTTCTTTAGCCAGCGCTAAACGTAGATCTTGCACCATGGTATTTTCTGTTTGTATCTCTAATTGCATGGCATAAATCGAAATACAAATCATGAGGGTAGCAACACATGTCGCTATCCATCCGCCATGATCACGAATATTTTCCGATAAAGGTATTGCACTATCGAGTGTAAAAGAACTTCCACTAAAAAATATAAAGGATGCGATCGATAGGATAATTAAAGCGATTTGTAAAAAGCTCGGATCTCTGCGGTAATTTAAATATCCTAATATGGCTCCAGCGGGTAAAAACAAATGAGCTACCCGAGGACGATCCAATGTAGCTACATCAAAAATTAGGCAAAAAACCACAGGAAAAGCCAAAAGAACAACTTGTGATAGAAGAATACCAGCCGAAATTCGGCGTATATAAATTAAATAAAGACTAAATATGGATACTAATGTGAAAAACACATCCATATAAACAATCAGCCACATTTGTGCAAATGCGAAATATATGGTCCAAAAAAAGCAAAAGATAATGCAAATAAAAATATTTACTTTAGCAGCAATTGTAAGTTGTTGGTCCTGTATGGCACGGTAATTTTTCTTGTGTTTTTTTAAGTAAGACGGAGCAATCATAAAATCAACCGTAAAATATTTCTTCATAGGCCCCATCTTGATCGTTCATCATCCATTTCAGGATTCAATCAATAAAACTTAATGTCTTACACCTTTGTTATTTATATTATTAGTTTTTCGATCAAGTATTTTTTACTATTTTTGGCAAAGCCCGCTTATTTAATAAATGTGGTTAAAAAACATCACTTTTCAATGACCTCTATAATTTAAAATATAACCATACAACAATACACGTCTCTACTAGGCTGGCACAAGGCTTGGATGCCAAAAGTGGCTCCCCTTCAACTCTTTTTTTCACGTCGTCAAAATGGCTGACTTATCTTTTTTAGTCCTATAAAAAAACCTGTTTCAAGCAATACCATTCATCCATTAGTTCATCCAACTTCTTACAATATATAGATTCTATTATTGATATTAATAATAATTATCATTACTATTTAAGAATATCTTAAATGTTTGTTTAATTGTGCTACTCATTACCAATTTGTGGGCTCCTCTGCTATGAACCTGAATGTAGATAAACAAGTATGGTTTAGCCAAATTTACCGTTCTCAGCAAACCACGCTCTTGTCATGGTTTAAACATAAACTTCAGCATCATCATCAATCTGAAGACCTGAGTCAGGAAGTGTTTTATCGTGCTTTAAAAAGTGAATATAGTTTTAAACAAATTAAAGAGCCGCAAGCATGGCTAATGGGGATCGCCAAGCATGTCATTATTGACCATTGGCGTCGTCAACATATTGAAAATCTCTATCTCGATGCCCTACAACATCTTCCAGAAGAATATTACCCCTCTGCCGAACATGAAGTTTATATTCAAGAAACCTTGTATCAGGTTCATTTAATTTTAGAAAAACTCCCTACCCGAACAGCTCAAGTGTTTTTGATGTCTCAACTAGACGGCATGACTTACCGAGAAATTAGTGAAAAAATGGATATTTCTGAGGCCACTGTAAAAAGAGATATGAAACAAGCTTTTTTAGCATGTATAGACCTCTATAATTAAACCCGTTAAACGTGCTTAAATTTCTACCCTATGTCAGATATTACGGAAATTCCTCACCATGTTTTAGATGCAGCCGCAGATTGGTTGGTACTTTTGCATTCAGGGGAAATGACAGCGTTACAACAGCAACAGTTTGAGCAATGGAAAGCTGAAAAAAAAGAACATCAATTAGCACTCCAGCAAATGGAAAAGTTTAGCCATGGTTTAACAAACCTTGCAGGTAACTTCCCTTCCGAAGCGTTAGTCCAGTCCAATCAAAAATTTAACCTCTCTGCTAAACGCAATATACTGTTAAGTCTTTCGGGCTTAGCCATTGTTGGTTTGTCGGTATATTTCATCCCTTGGGAAAAATGGCAGTCCGACTATCACACCAAAGTCGGTGAAATTAAAAAAGTATCGTTAAAAGATGGTTCACAACTCATTATGGCAAGTAATTGCTATATCGATATAAATTTCACACAAAAGACACGTCAAATAAAGCTGATTGATGGCGAAATTTATATTGAAACGGCAAAAGATGCTCAGCATCGACCATTTATTGTCGAAACAAAGAATGGTTCGGTAGAAGCCTTAGGTACTCAATTTTCAGTAAGACAAGAAAATAGCGAACAAACAAAAGTTAAAGTCTATAAACATGCTGTAGCAATTGAACCAGAGAACTCATCTAAACGGCAGATATTAAAACAAGGCCAGCGTGCTTTTTTTGATGAAAAATATATTTCAAAATCACTCCCACTCGATAATGATCAACCATACTGGACCCAACAACTTTTAGTCGTAGATCAATGGCCACTCCAAAAAGTATTGGATGAATTATTCCGCTATAAAAAGGGAACCTATAGCATCGATCCGGAATTGAAAGATATTAAGATTTCTGGCGTGTTTTCTCTAAAAAATCCTGAGCAAAGCTTAGAAACTTTGGCCTATAGCCATCAACTTGAACTGACCTATTACAGTCCTTATCTGTTAAATATTAAAAAAAGATAAAAAAACATGACCCTTTTTTTGATCTGGTTCGACTTATAGAGAAATACACTCTCTGTCGAGAAGACCACATGAAGGATTATCAAGCAAAAAGTAAACTGGCTTTGGCTATACGTGCAGTGCTGTGGAGTACGCCATTGGTGGTCACGGCGCTTACCACAACTTCTGCTTACGCTGCGCAAACTTATCGTATTTCAATTAATCAAAGCACCCTTGATCAGGCCATTAAGCAACTAGCGATTCAAACGGGTACGACCATTAGTTACGATAATGCGAGCCTTTCAAAAACAAAAAACAAAGCGCTTAAAGGGAATTACGCTGTTGATGATGCCTTAAACCTTTTATTGCAAAGTCACCCATTTGAAGCCGTTAAAGTCAACAATGGCGGCTATAGCATTCGAGTGAAGTCTTCTCCCGCTCCGATTGAACCCAAAGTTTTTCAGTTGGAAACGATTAAAACCAAAGCAAATAGCAGTAAAGAATTTGATACGGCGGGTGGTGAAGCAGGTACAGCCCATTTAGCAACGATTCATATTAATGCTGATCATGGCGAAAACCTAACAACCGAAGGTTCTGGTTTATATACGGCGAAAGCCACCACTGCTTCTACTGGCTTAGCTTTAAGTTTGAAAGAAACACCTCAACTGGTCAGTGTAATCACCAATCAACAAATGAAAGATCAGAACCTGACACAACTAACCGATGTGGTAAGTCAGGCGGCAGGCCTTTCTATTAAACAAGGCGGAAATATTGGTAGCGATAATTCCCCTATTTATGCTCGCGGTAAAGAAGTGGATAGTTATTTACTCGATGGCGTGAAGCTCATGAGTTCATATTCAAGTATTTTCCAAAGTCAGGACATGGCTTTATTTGACCGTGTAGAGGTTGTGCGAGGTGCAAATGGCTTAATGACAGGTGCAGGAAGTGCAAGCGCAAGTATTAATCTGGTCCGAAAAAAACCATTACAGGACTTTAAAGCTTCGGTGAGTGCTGACATCGGTTCTTGGGATTCTTACCGTACCGATATTGATGTTTCGACACCGCTTAATGAATCAGGAAGTATTCGTGGTCGTACCCTGTTTGCCTACCAAAAATCAGACTCCTATATCGACCGCTACAACGAAGAGCGTAAAGTGGCTTATGCCGTAGTAGAAGCTGATTTTAGTGACAAAACCAAAGGTAGTTTAGGTGCTAGCTATCAACAAATCGATTTGACTGGTGTCGCTAGAGGTGGTTTACCTAGCTTTTATACCGACGGGACATTAATCGACTGGTCACGTTCAGATTCAGCGGCAGCGAGTTGGACGGGTTCTGACCGTTCTACTACATCTTACTTTGCAGATATTGAACACCAGTTGAATGACCGCTGGAAATTAAAAGGTGTGGTGTCTAGAACAATTACCGATTCTGACGAAATTGTGGGCTATACCTACTCAAGTGAAGGAATTGATAAAACCACTGGTAGCGGTGCGATGTTGTATGCAACTCGCTGGGATTATCGTCCTACTCAAGATTTATTTAATTTAACCTTAAACGGATCATTTGATTTGTTTAATCAAACTCATGATGTAGTACTCGGCACAACCTACACAAAAAGTAAAAATAAACGTCCTACCTATTCTGGCTGGAATAACTCAGTTGGCGGCAAAATGACATGGGATGGCACTCTAAAAAATATTTTTGCTTGGGATGGTAGTACACCTAACCGCCCCGAAACAAAAATAGATGGCTGGTACAGTGGAGATGACCGTAGCCAATCTATTTTTGGTGCTGTTCGTCTTAAAGCAACCGATAATCTTGCAGTTATTTTAGGCACTCGAATTGAAGACTGGGAGCGCGTAACGGGCAACCATTCAGATGCTAACAATAAGACCACCTACACAACACAAGAAGAAAGTGGCAAGGTGATTCCATATGTCGGTGTTACCTATGATTTCACAGACAACTGGACTGCATATGCAAGCTACACCAATATTTTTTCACCGCAAGATAAGAAAGCCGTTACAGGCGAATACATAGACCCATTAATAGGTAATAGTACCGAGCTGGGTATTAAGGGTGAGTTTTTTGATAATCAGTTAAATGTCGGCGCTGCTATTTATCAAACTAAAGAGGACAATACAGCGATTGCATTAACCGATGTATTTGCCCCAGATGGTTCTCAAGCCTATCGAACAGAATCTGGCACAAAAAGCCGAGGTTTTGAAATTGAAGCGACAGGTAAGTTGACTGATTTATGGCAAGTTTCCACAAGCTTTAGCCGTAACTTATCAAAAGATAGCCAAGACAATCGATTAAATACCGGTGTGCCAAATAACACAGCCAAACTGTTTACCACCTATACCCTGCCTTATCTTGATGAAGCGCTTACCATTGGGGGCGGCATTCGTTGGCAAAGCGAAATTTATGAGAAAAATGCAGTCTCTGCAACGGGTCGATTTACTCAAGAAAGTTACGCTTTAGTCGACTTAATGGCACGTTATAAGGTGAACAATAATCTTATGCTCAACTTCAACCTTAATAACTTATTTAATGAGAAATACCACTTAGCCACCACAAATAGCTATTACGGCGCTCCAACTAATTTTCGAGTGGGTGTGAAATATGAGTGGTAAATAAATTACTCGACTTTTAAAAACCTTACTTCAGAGGCAAATAATATTCTTCTGAAGTAAGGTTAAATCTACTTAATAAGCTGGACTAGAATATTTTCGCCTAAGCTCAGGCTATAATATTAGACATGCTCTATTATTTTTTTAATTCTCATATGAAGAATGCATTTTCTGACAGCAATCAAATTAGACAAGTCTCTAGCTTCCCTGAACTTATAAATACAAAGTTTCAAGGAGAGGCAAATGCGATGTGTTGGTACAGAAATTTGGTTGGTGACTTTAAAGAAATTGTGAATAAACTTCATTTAAAAGAAAATATTACAGAAGTTACTGTTGAAGATCTTTTAGCGCTAAACCTTTCAGAACAAGGCAATCTGGCAAGGGAAACTATTTTAGAAGATATCGAGCAGTTAACTGAATTTGGTGCATCGCCAGTACTTAACTTACTTAAACATTATGAACGTGATGAAGAGCTAGATTTCATTTCAACAGATGTATATTCATTTCATGTTGATCGCTCTCCCATTGAAACCGATACATTCTTATGTACTTATCACGGCGCTGCTAGCGATATTGTGCCCAATGATCAGGTTGAACAAAAAGTTTTAATTCCAGAAATTAGAGAAAAGCTCAAAGCATTACATGAAGGCCCAGATGCTGAATTTGAAGCTTTCTTGGCAGAGTATTTTTTTGATTTGCATTATCAGCCTAAACCTGATGCTCAACCTATAAATTTAGGTACAGGACATATTTGGCGTTTAGCAGTAGATCATCCTACACAACAGGTTTTACCGTGTGTTCATCGAGCACCTGTTGAAAAGGATGGCGAGTATCGGTTGCTGTTGATTTGTTAAATATTTCGGTGGTTCTCATATTCATCATTATTTTTTCTACTCTTAATATATGACATTCACACGAACCCAATCTTCATACTTAGTTGCCTGAACATTGGTACTCGATGTAATTGCCCCATGAATAGGAATAGTTTCTTTCATTCCTGTTGCAATTCCTGAACGTATTTTACTTCCCGACCCTCCCCAAATTTGGGTATGACCAGCATCTTGATACAGTACATATGCAACAGATGCTGTGCTTGCAGCAGATTTAAGTTCAAAGTTATTGTCTGAAGTTACCGCCAATTGATACGGTGTATTTTGGGTACATTGGACAGATACATCCGTTCTTGCACCAGCAACTGGCTGAGAGCGAACAACTGAACCAAAATCTAAATTTCCTTGAGTGGAAACTTCACACGTTTCTACAATAGTTAAACTGACCTTCAATGCTGTAGATGTATTTCCAGCATCTGCACTATTTATTATCAGCATTCCCATAAGAGAAAATAAGGCGTATTTAATGAATTTCATTTCTTCTCCTTATATTTTCGTTCTAATATCTATTCATCTTTATATTGTTATTTCTCTGTTCTTACTAAAGAAACAGTTTCAGGATCATTTAGTTATAAGACTTAATATTAGGCAATGTCAATAAATACTAAACGCATGATTTGAATGTTATTTTTATAATTTGTGACGTATTACACGCAATCTAACTAATTTAAAAAGTAGTGGATGTTTTTTATTCTACTTATGCTACATTTAACCAACAAACTGTTTGATTTCTTAATTTAATGAGTAACTCACAAATCAAATTCTTTATTGAGGTTACTCAGATAAATTTATTAATGTTACTTTAATGAGCTGCATAAAAATCACACATATATTCACATTGACTTTATCCCCCTTAAAACCTCAATTAATAGTAAAATTGATACTTGGCATGATTTAAAAATTAAAAACATGCCTAAATATTTTTCAATTTAGAAAATTAATTAAGTCTTTAAATTAGCTCTGAAGACTTTTTTTAACTGTATTAACAACACCTGAACCTTGAAGGTTTGTAATTATTATACCGATATTTTCAGTTGATTGTCTTCGCATACCAAATCTCCCTTCCCTTTGATGGCTAAAAGTAAATATTACTCGCTCTTTAGCTCTTGATAAGGCTACAAAAAATGCACACTTGTCTTCATCTGGCTGCTTTTGAAATGACCAAAATGCCCCATCTTCCAAACCAATAAAAACAACACTTTGATATTCTAATCCTTTACTTTTATGTATTGTCATAACTGGAATAGTATCTTTCCCTATGAGCATATCTAAAGCAGGAAGTAATGCAGAAGTAATCATATAGTTTTCTACCAACTCATCCTGTAGATTCTGAACTATCGAATCAAGCATACCCTTATTTTTATAGTTTGGATAATAAGAACTCAAACGGTCTTTATCTGCTAAATTTACTATCCTTGATACCATTGTTTCAATAGAGCTTACTGTTAATATAGCAGTAAGAAAATCACTTCTCATTTCTTTAATAAAATTAGACAAACTATCTTCTAAAATTAATAATTGCTGATCTTCTAACTCAGTATGAAGATTACTCAAAAATGAAAAAGAATCATTTCTAGCATTAATATTTCTAATATCAAAAATTGAATAAAGTAGATTAATAATAAATATAGAAAGTTCATCGGTTAGTATATCTTGAAATTTATTTTCGTCTCTGGTTTTTAATCCATTTTTATTAAAATAATCAATTAAATTTCCAGCATATTGTGCTAACTGTTGTTTCACAAGAAGACAAATATTTCTAGGATCAACTCCCTCTTTATCAATCCAATTTTTAATTTCATGAAATAGTATTTGCATCTCTTCATCAGGATTATTAAAAACCCAGACTGAACACTCTCCTTGATCTTCGTTCCATTTAGGTGACGGTGTAGCGAAGTCAGTTTTACATAAAAGATGCTCAGTGAGGTAATTTAGCAAAGTTACTAGTCGTGGAGCACAACGGAAGTTCATTGTAAGAGGAGTGCGTATCGCTCCTGTATCAAGCAGAAAATCATCAAAAATAGAACGTTGGGCTCCTGCCCATAACATAATTCTTTGCTTATCGTCGCCTACAGCTGTAAGAAAGCTTTTGCTACCTAAAAAACAGCTTTTAAAAAGATCATATTGTACTTCAGTAGTATCTTGAAATTCATCTAAAAAAATATAAAGATATGTTTTCTGTAAGTATTCTTTTATTTTTGGATTAGTATTAACAATATATTCAGTTAATCTCATTATCATCTTAAAAGATAAGTTTACAGGAGAGCTTTTCAGCATTTTATCCCAAACAGCTTTTCTAATTTGTTCTTCTCTTAATAATAAAGAATGCGGTAGTTTAGAATAATGTAATTCTAAAATTTTTTCTTTATCAACTGTATTAAAGAAAGAAATATCTTCAGATTCATAAAAATCTAAAATAAATTTATCACTAAGAATAATATTATATTCGCCTTTAACTTTGTAGTCGTTAGGTAATGCATGCTTAAATCTATCAAATATTTGCTTTGCAAATGAATCAAAAGTTAATGATTCAAATCTTTTTGATAATTCATCACCACAGCGTAAACGTACTCGTTCCTTTAAATTATAAGCTGCATCTCTTTTAAAACTGATTGCTAATATTTTATAAGGAAATATACAAGTATTTGTTTGTAATAGGAAACTTGCTTTTTGAGCTAACAACTCAGTTTTACCCGAACCTGGACCAGCTACGACTAAATTATTATCTTTACCTTTCGCTACTTTTAGCGCGTTCTTTTCAAGAACTATACCATCGGCTGGTTGCCAATCTTCTAATCTAATCTTATTCATAATTATTATTCTGCATTTAATAGTAGTGTTATTTTTTCAAAAACTTCTTGAAAAACTTCAGGTAAATTATCTTTTAGCTCAGAGTCTGTCATTGAAGATAACACTTGAATATGTGTTACTGGCTTACCTCTACCCAAAAAATGATAATTATACCAAATCATAAGTTCTTTCTCTTCATCTCTATATGTAACTGCCGTAGCTTGTTCTGATTTTAAAGTAGCTTGTATAGCTGTTTTTACTTTTTCATTGAATTTATCAAGCTCTAAAGTTTTATCAGGTATTCTTGGGCCTCCATTTTCAGGTATAGCCTTTTTATAAGATTCTTTAAAATGCGTAAGCATTAGGAAATCTAAATCTAAAGGGTTAGAATAGAAAATATTATAGTTCTTTAAAAAATCAACCCAACTATTAAGATTTTTCACCTCATTTTTTGTATTTAGTTCCCAACTATGCATATTATTAAAACTTTCATCTGGTAAAATAGTATCATCACTAAGTTTTAGTAACTTTTCTTTTTCAAATCCTATTTCAATTAATTCCTTTAGAATATATTTAATTCTCCCCCATCCTCCACCTTCTCTCTCTATATCCAAGTCAAGTAATGTAATATAAGGAATATGTAGAGCATTTAGTAATTTCCAAATATGACTTACAAATCTATGACCTAAAGGAGCAAAAGTTATAATATTATCATCAAAATCAACATTCATTATATTCATTAAACGATTAAAAATAACTTCTTCACTATCACCCTCTCCAATAACAACCAATTTAGCAAAATATATTTCTGGATAATTATGTATGGCTTCTTTTATATATTTATAAGCCTCGTTACTTTCTTTCGGAAGTAAAATATTATTTACTTCGGTCTCATAATTTTCAGCAATGCGGAAATGGCTTATACTTTCAGGTTTTAACCTTTTGACTATAGAAGGGGTATGCGAAGATAATAATACTTGTGAATTTTGTTTTTCACCTATAACTTTTAATATCTGAACCACTCTTCCCAACAACTGCGGTGCAATATGATTTTCCGGTTCTTCGATCGCTAATATAGTTAGGAGAGGTCTTGTAATACCTATTGTTTGTTCATCATTTTTTGCTAATTTTTCTTCAACATCTAAGAGAGAGCATACTAAAGTTAAATAAAATAGAGAACGATACCCATCACCTAATTCATCTATTCCAAAAGTTTTATGAGTTCCCGTAGGACTGAAAGAAATTTCTAACTTTTTTAGAATAGAATCAACGTCACTTCCACTAAATCCTAATAAAGTATCTTTATAGCGTTCATCTTTGTGAAATCGCTTCCAAAATTCAGTTATAGAATTTTGTACTGTACTAAACTCTTTTAAACTTTGAAAAGACTCATTGATTTCATTAACTTTCTTATCGAAATCTTCTTTAAACTCATCTTGCCATTTTATTTTTCTTAGAACTCTATATAAAATACTACCAGAAGCATATCTAAGTTGTTCCGCTGGCCTTCTGATAGCTGGAACATACAAAACTTCAATTAGACTTCTAAAATGGTTTGGAAAACTACGTTTACTTGCAGAATCCTCTTTTTCTACTTCCGGCACACATATAAAATAAGTTTTTACATCAATTTCACCTTGCGGCAAAATTTCAGACTTCTTCCACATTGCTTCTAATCTTATACGAAGATAAGGTTCTTCACAGAGTCCATCAACTACTAAATTGGAAAAAAAATGAGGAACAGCTTCTTGTTCATCTTCCGAGAAAATTATTTTTACTTCTATAGATAACTCTCGCTCACTTATTTGATCTGGGTTCTCATTTTTCCCAATATGGAAGTCCTGACGATTTATTTCTCTTTCTGCAATAGAATGTCCAAATATTTTTCTGAGTGCTTCAAGAGCCGTAGTTTTACCAGCACTATTCAGACCAATAAAGGCAGCTAAATCTTCATTTAGAGAGATGTTTACCCCTGTACTACCAAAAGATCTAAACCCCTTAATTTTTAAATTTGAAATTCTCATTTATATTGCTCACTTTATTTTCCATAATTATTCATATATTTATTTATCTATATATAAACAATAAATCAATATTAAATAAAAAAAAATTAATTTATGAATCATATTTTAGTTGAACTTTCCACTAAATATAATTATTTCGAAATTTATAGAACACTGTTCAGATATTCAATTTCTGATCTTGGTCTCTTTGACTTACATTTCTAGCAAACTTATTTAAATCCTAAGATTATAAAAACCTATAAAATATTATTTATCAAAATGATACATTAAAAAACTATAAATTTAATCATTCTGTCCATTCTCGCAATTGCATAAATAAATTGATCAAAATAATATCCACACAAATAGATTATAACTTTACATATTGTTTAGCTTATAGATTCAATACTAAGAAAACTGTGAAGTTAAATTTAAAATGAATCATTCTGGCGATTAAAGCCACCTATTTTTAATTAGAGAAACTATTGATATGAAAAAATATTTATTATTACTTTTACTCAGCTTTTATTCGATTCATTCATTTGCTTCAGACAAATTACATGGCAGTGTTTGGAAAACAATTGATGATGCAACCAATGAACCCAGAGCACTGGTAAAATTTAGCGAAGATAAAAATGGTAACCTCTCTGCTAACATCGAAAAAATACTCGTTCCGAGTGAAGCCAATAAATGTACGATGTGTGAAGGTACCTACAAAAACAAATCTTTAATTGGTTTAACCATTGTCAAAAATTTAAAAAGCGTCGGTCAAAATAAATATGATAAGGGGTCTATTCTCGACCCTCAGTCTGATAAGACATATCGTTTTAGTGCAACAATGTCACCAGATGGGAGCAAACTTATCGCTCGTGGATACATTGGTATCTCTGCAATTGGCCGAAACCAAACGTGGTATCGAATTAAATAAGCTTTGAGAGCTTTAAAAGCCTTTATTTATAAATTGCATGGTTTTTTGACTTAATCATTTATCTCAAGAGCCATGCAATTTTCTAAAGAAATTTCTTTCTAATCTTTTGAATATACTTAGTCTAGTTAATCAGTTAAAGGTGGCATAAGGCCTATCATTTAAATTCTTCCCTTACGTTCATTCAACCCCACAAAAAAACAATCCAGCACCCTTTCCCGATCAATTGCCCCATCCGAACTTAAAAGCTGAATAATTGCCCCTTCAATCATATATAAAAATAGTTTGGCATCCTGAAAAGTCGCATCGGTTTTGAGTTTTATAAGCTGGCTATAGATTTCATTGGTGAGCCATGTTCGGTATTTAATTGCGACCTGATACGCTTTGGGATAGGTCAGTTTCGTTTCAAAAATAGCTTTAAATAGTAAGTAGTAAAGCCCTTCTAAATCTGTATGTAAGAAATAGAGCTTCTTAAGCTTATCAACCACATTGGTGTTGCAGTCATACTCAACAATTGAAACCACTTTTTCTTTTAAACGTTCTTTTTGTACGATCAAACAGATTTCAACAAACCGTTCCTTAGAGTGAAAATAATTATAAAAAGTTGCTTTGGGAATTTCACACTCTTTCACGATTCGGTCGATTCCAACAACATGAAATCCGCGATGGTGAAATAAATCAATCGACTTATTAACGACTTGTATGGCACGTGTTGGAAGAACTAACTTTGGCATAGTTTTACCGTTATAAAAATTCTTGTTGTTTCTAAATGAGATACTTTTTTGGGAGAAAAAAAGGCACAGCAAAGCCGTAAAGACTGTGCGTGGCACATCTCAAGTTTTATTGTTGATGCAAGTTTTTTTGAGCCGTAATGACTTAAAGCCTGAAAACTCTAAAGGTCGTCAAGCTGCTTTATTTTTTAAGCTGTGTCGTTATAGCTTTTGGCAAAGGTTGCCAAGAAATAATGGATGTGCAAAGCCAACTCCTTTTTATTGGGAGTTCTGCCTAAACATTAAAATTATGGTGGCAGAACGAAAGAGGGGTTGACGGACTGGTCTCAGAGGCCAGCACACCCGAGGGTGTCCCCCCTCCCGTTCCACCTTAGAGGGGGGCACGAGGGGCTAAACACTAAAAGAAAGCTCTTTTAATGCTCTGAGAAGCGGTCCGTCAAAACCGACTGGCAATGTAGGCCAGCACGCAAAGGATAGTGTCCAACCCTTTTGCAGTCAAGCACACGAAATGACATTTGCTTTAAAATAGATCATTAAAAAGTAAGGATAAATAATGAGTGAGTTATTGTTAAATTGGGATTTATAAAGCAGGCATAAATTAAAACAGCCAAGTGCAGATAAGTCTTGAGCTGAATATACACAGATGTTGTGTATATTGCCGATTTGAACCAAGACAATAATTTACTCTTAAATTTATTTTTTCATAGGTAGTAGTAAAACAGGGTCTTCA